>Ga0193965_1000005_pt1 | contig 115231 bp, 117 predicted proteins | sample FB_8_MG_FD_140330 | JGI IMG/M metagenome (GOLD analysis project Ga0193965, IMG submission 140330) | Microbial mat bacterial communities from the Broadkill River, Lewes, Delaware, United States - FB_8_MG | ecosystem: Environmental > Aquatic > Freshwater > River > Microbial mats | place: USA... | reverse complement strand
TTATGATATTTATATCAGATATTTAGGGGCATGTGGATCGTGTGCATCTGGATCTACTGGAACTTTATATGCTATTGAGTCTACACTCAAACAAAAAGTGGATGAGAATATTAGAGTTTTACCAGTTTAGGAAGTACAGATAAACAATCAAATAAAAGGGGAGATATATAAATATCTCCCCTTTTTTGTAATAAAAAATCAATTAAATAACAAACATGCTATAATCCATAAATTTTAATAGATAGGAAACTTATGCCAAATAAACAAATTTTAAAAAATACAAATGCTAAATTACTTGATGAATTTAATGCTTCAGTGATGTTTGATAAAGAGTTATATGCTCAAGATATCAAAGGGAGTATTGCTCATAGTAAGATGTTGGCTCTTCAAGAGATTATCACAATTGAAGATCAAGAGAGGATTGAAACTGGTCTTTTACGAATAAAAAGCGAAATCGAAGCTGGTGAGTTTGAGTGGAAACTAGAACATGAAGATGTTCATATGGCAATTGAGAGCAAACTTACTGAATATATAGGTGCCGCTGCAGGAAGACTCCATACAGCACGAAGTAGAAATGACCAAGTTGCTACAGATTTTACTTTGTATGTGCAAGATAAAAATATTGTATTACAACAAAAGCTCAAAACTCTTGTGAAAACACTTGTAAATATTGCACAAAAACATACCCAAACTTTGATACCAGGAATGACACACTTACAACATGCCCAACCTGTAAATTTTGGATACCATCTTTTAGCGTATGCAAATATGTTTAAAAGAGATTTTGAAAGATTTGAAAGCTCTTATACTAGAAATAATAACTGTCCTTTAGGAAGTGCTGCACTCGCAGGAACTCCACATAATATAGATAGATTTAAGACTGCTGAACTTTTAGGATTTGATAGCCCTACTGTATCTGCACTTGACACAAGTAGTAATAGAGATTTTGCTTTAGAAATATTATTTAATATTTCAACTGCAATTATGCATATTAGTCGTCTTAGTGAAGAGTTGATTTTATGGTCAAGTTATGAGTTTGGTTTTGTAAAAATGAGTGATGAATATGCTACAACTAGCTCAATTATGCCACAAAAGAAAAATCCAGATGTACCAGAACTCTTGCGAGGAAAAACAGGTCGTGTGTATGGAAATCTTATGAGTTTATTAACTGTGATGAAAGGTCTTCCACTGGCTTACAATAAAGATACGCAAGAGGATAAAGAAGGAGTATTTGATAGTGTTAAAACTTGCGAAATCTCCTTGGATATTGTAACAGCTGTTATGGATACACTTATTATAAATGTAGACACGATGGAAAAAGCGTGTAAAATTGGACATCTTAGTGCTACAGATTTAGCTGATTATTTAGTACAAAAAGCTGATATACCTTTTAGAGAGGCATACTACATCACAAAAGATGTTGTTGCAACGGCAAATAGATTAGAAAAAGATATGAGTGAACTTACACTTGAAGAGATTCGGAGTGCAAATAATAAGATACAAGAGATAGATGAAGAGATACTCTCTTATTTAAATTTGAGAAACTCTATGAATGCTAGAACCTCTTTTGGTGGTACAAGTACACAAAGAACACAAGAACAAATAGAATACTTTCAAAAATGGTTAGTATAAAAAAGATTGCAAAATGCAATCTTTTTCTTTTAAAGAGAAAATAAATGGTATACTGTCACATAATTAAAAAACATTCGAGGAAATAAAATGGACGAAAAACAAAAAAACTCACTTGATCTTGCTATAAAACAGATGGACAAAGCATTTGGGAAAGGGACACTTATCCGACTAGGAGATAAGCCTGTTGTAGAGATGGAAGCTATTAGTACTGGTTCTTTAGGACTTGATTTAGCATTGGGAATTGGTGGTATTCCTCAAGGAAGAGTAATCGAAATTTATGGACCTGAAAGTTCTGGTAAAACGACACTTACTTTACATGCTATTGCGGAATGTCAAAAATCAGGTGGTGTATGTGCTTTTATCGATGCGGAACATGCTTTGGATGTTGGATATGCGAAAAACTTAGGAGTTGATACAGATAATTTACTTGTATCTCAGCCTGATTATGGTGAGCAAGCTTTAGAAATCTTAGAAACATTAGTAAGAAGTGGTGCTGTCAATCTCATTGTAGTTGATTCTGTTGCCGCACTTACTCCAAAAGTAGAGATAGATGGTGATATGGATGATATGCAAGTGGGAGTACAAGCAAGACTTATGTCTAAAGCCTTGAGAAAAATCACTGGTATTATGCATAAAATGAATACAACTGTAATATTTATCAATCAAATTCGTATGAAAATTGGTATGACAGGATACGGAAGTCCAGAAACCACAACAGGTGGAAATGCACTAAAATTTTATAGTTCGGTCAGACTTGATATACGAAGAATTGCATCACTCAAACAAGCAGAAGAAGTCATAGGAAATAGAACCAAAGTAAAAGTGGTAAAAAATAAAGTTGCACCACCTTTTAAAGTAGTAGAATTTGATATTATGTTTGGTTCAGGTATTAGTAAAACAGGAGAGCTTATAGATTATGGTGTAAAAATGGATATCATTGACAAAGCGGGATCTTGGTTTAGTTATAATGATGCAAAGATAGGACAGGGGAAAGAAAATTCAAAACAATTTCTAGTTGATAATCCTGAAATAGCAAATGAGATAGAACAAAAAATTTTACTCTCTATGGGTGTAGATACAAAAATTGATGAAAAAGAGAGTGAAAACCAAGAGATTTCAGAAACAAAATAAACCTATACAATCTTTACTTAAGTAAAGATTGAGTATAATCCAAAACTTTTTTCGAGAAACTAAAATCCTTTTCGAGATTAGGTAGTATCTAAAGTGATTTTTATCACTTTAAAAAAGAGAAGCGTGAACTAAGCTTTATAGTTCAAACCAAATTATATAAAGGAATAAAATGCCTACAATTAATCAATTGATTAGAAAAGAGCGAAAAAGAGTTATTGAAAAATCAAAATCTCCTGCTTTAGAAAAATGTCCACAAAGAAGAGGAGTATGTACAAGAGTATATACAACAACACCTAAAAAACCTAACTCGGCTTTAAGAAAAGTTGCAAAAGTTAGATTGACAAGTGGATTTGAAGTTATTTCATACATTGGTGGAGAGGGTCACAACCTTCAAGAGCATTCAATCGTTTTAGTACGTGGAGGTAGAATCAAAGATTTACCTGGTGTTAAATACCATATCGTTCGTGGTGCGTTAGATACTGCTGGTGTTGCAAACAGAACTGTTGCAAGATCTAAGTATGGTACTAAGAAACCAAAGAAATAAGTAAAAGGATTAGATAATGAGAAGAAGAAAAGCTCCCGTAAGAGAAGTAATGGCTGATCCAATTTACAATAGTAAATTAATCACAAAGTTTATCAACGCAGTTATGCTTGATGGTAAAAAATCAATCGCACAAAAAATTATGTATGGTGCAGTAGCTAACCTTGATGCAAGAGGTGAAGAATCTGGATTTGAAGTATTTGAAAGAGCAATTGAAAATGTTAAACCACTTTTGGAAGTAAAATCTAGAAGAGTTGGTGGAGCTACTTATCAAGTTCCTGTTGAAGTTAGACCTGTAAGAAGACAAACTTTAGCATTGAGATGGATTGTTGATATTTCTAGAAAAAGAAATGAAAGAACATCTGTTGAAAGATTAGCAAATGAATTATTCGAAGCTGCTAATGAAAGAGGAAACTCATTCAAGAAAAAAGAAGATATGCATAAAATGGCTGAAGCAAATAAAGCTTTTGCTCACTATAGATGGTAATATCTGTAGTTTTATAAACTATCAAATAAAAAAGGGGAAGTATTTATTTACTTCCCCTTTTTTTTAACTATATTTAATATTTAAGTAAAAAATAGGTATAATCACAAAAAATTTGACAAACTAACAAAAGGAACACATTAGATGGCAAGAAAAACACCACTAAACAGACTTAGAAATATTGGTATTGCAGCACATATTGATGCTGGTAAAACTACAACAACAGAAAGAATTTTATTCTACACAGGTGTTGAGCATAAAATCGGTGAGGTACATGATGGTGCTGCAACTATGGACTGGATGGAGCAAGAGCAAGAGAGAGGTATTACTATTACTTCTGCTGCTACAACTTGTAACTGGACACACCCTAAAACAAACGAAGAATTAATGATTAATATCATTGATACTCCGGGTCACGTTGACTTTACTATTGAAGTTGAGAGATCTATGAGAGTTCTTGATGGTGCTGTTGCAGTATTTTGTTCGGTAGGTGGGGTTCAACCACAATCTGAAACTGTTTGGAGACAAGCAAACAAATATAGAGTTCCAAGAATGATTTTTGTTAATAAAATGGATAGAACTGGTGCTGATTTTTTTAATGTTGAATCACAAGTTAATGAAAGATTAAAATCAAATGCTATCCCTATTCAAATACCTATCGGTGCTGAAGAAAACTTTGCTGGTGTTGTTGATTTAGTACAAATGAAAGCTATCGTTTGGGATCAAGATGCTGCTATGGGTTCTAACTACCATGTAGAAGATATTCCTGCTGATTTACAAGATCAAGCTGAAATGTATAGAGAAAAAATGGTTGAAGCTGCAGCTGAAGCTGATGATGATTTGATGGAAAAATACCTTGAAGAAGGTGAATTATCTGAAGATGAAATCGTAATGGGTCTTAAAAAAGGTTGTTTAAATATGACTATTACACCTATGACTTGTGGTACTGCATTTAAAAATAAAGGTGTACAAACTTTACTTGATGCTGTTGCTATGTATTTACCATCTCCACTAGAAGTTGAAGATATTAAAGGTGAAACACAAGAGGGTGAAGCTGTTGTTGTTGAATCAACTGATGATGGTAAAGTTGCTGGACTTGCATTTAAAATTATGACAGATCCATTTGTTGGACAACTTACATTTACAAGAATCTACAGAGGTATCTTAAAATCTGGTACTTACGTAATGAACTCTACAAAAATGAAAAAAGAGAGAATCGGTAGACTTCTTAAAATGCACGCTATTAAAAGAGAAGAAGTTACAGAATTGTATGCTGGTGAAATTGGTGCTGTTGTTGGTCTTAAAACAACAATTACTGGTGATACATTAGCAGATGCGGAAGATCCAGTTATCTTAGAAAGAATGGACTTTCCAGAACCAGTTATCTCTGTTGCAGTTGAACCAAAAACAAAAGCCGATCAAGAGAAAATGGGTATTGCTTTAGGGAAACTAGCACAAGAAGATCCATCATTTAGAGTTGAAACTGATGAAGAATCTGGACAAACTATTATTTCAGGAATGGGTGAGCTTCACTTAGAGATCCTTGTAGATAGAATGAAAAGAGAATTTTCTGTTGATGCAGAAGTTGGAGCTCCTCAAGTTGCTTATAGAGAAACAATTAAAAATGCTGTTGATCAAGAATACAAATATGCTAAACAATCTGGTGGTAAAGGTCAATATGGACATGTTTACTTAAAAATCGAGCCAATGACAGCTGAAGAAACAAATGAAGAAGGTTTTGAATTTGTTAATGAAGTTAAAGGTGGAGCAATTCCAAAAGAGTATATTCCTGCAGTTGAAAAAGGTTGTAGAGAAACAATGCTTGGCGGAGTTTTAGCTGGTTATCCTTTAGTAGATATTAGAGTAACAGTTTATGATGGTTCTTACCATGATGTAGATTCATCTGAGATGGCATTTAAATTAGCTGCTTCTATGGGATTTAAAGCTGGTTGTAAACAAGGTGCAGCAGAAGCAATCATCTTAGAGCCAATGATGAGAGTAGAGATTGAAACACCTGAAGATTATATGGGTGATGTTATTGGAGATTGTAACAAAAGAAGAGGACTAGTTCAATCTATGGATGATAGAGCTGGTGTTAAACTTGTAGTTGCTTTAGTACCTTTATCTGAAATGTTCGGTTACTCTACAGACTTAAGATCTATGTCACAAGGACGAGCTACATATTCTATGATTTTTGATCAATATATGGAAGTTCCAAAAAATGTTGCAGAAGAGATTATGAAAAAGAGAAATGGTTAGTATTTAACCGTTCCTTTAAAGCTCTACTTCGGTAGGGCTTTTTTTATCCCTCTTATTTATTACCCTAAAACTTTTTCTATATCTATAACAATTTCATCTATAGCTTCGGTAGCTTTTTTATATAAAACTTTGGTATACAACTCATCAAATATTGCTTTTGACTCCTCTAAATTATTCAGTATAGATTGTTTTACATGCACTGCCAAATTGTCCACACTTACTACATTTCCACTTGTCCCAATGATCACCAACAGTTCACAATTTTCCATCTCTTTATAGAGCATATCATACATAGGTGCAGCTTCTCCAAACATAACGATATGAGGTCTGATATGTTTACTCCCACATGTAGGACATTTGCCATCAAACATATCATAACCTATCTTTTTGTATCCTATATTATACTTTAGTCCACACTCTTCACACTCTACATCTGTCATATATCCATGCAGATGAATTACATTTTCATGAGCTATCCCAGCCTTTTCAAAAAGATCATCCACATTTTGAGTGATAATAGCTATATCATCTTTATATTTTTCTTTTAATTTTGCCAACTCTTTATGTGCTTTATTTGACTCTTTTCCTATGAGTTCCAATCTTCTTTTATCATAAAATTCAATTGTTTCTGCTCTGTTGGTATCTAAACAACCAGCAGTACAAATATCTTTTACATCATACTCTTCCCAAAGGCCATCACTATCTCTAAATGTGGATATACCAGACTCCGCACTGATACCAGCTCCACTTAATACTATTACTTTTGCCATCTCTATTTTCTCCTCAAAATTTTCATTATTTTACTATACGATTTCAATATTTATAAAATCATAATAATCAACGACTCCACTATAATTATTATACGCTCTACTATCAGCTTTTACTCCAAATGTATGCTCATCTTGATCTCTTGCTACATTAATATAATCCTCAAAACCACTATAAAGTAATAATTCCTCAAACATTTTGATAAAATCACAAGGGTAAATATTGGTCTCACTGTACACACAAACATCCAAACTATTTTCATAAATTTTTGCTGTAAAATCATCTAAATAATACAAATTATACATATCGACTAAACTATTATACACTATATCTCTCAATGTTCCTGTAGTGATGTATTCATGTTCATATCTTTGTGTATCTATCTTTGCTTTTCTTCTTCTTTTGATTATTTCTGTATTGTCTATAAAGGGCAAAAGTTTTGTATCATTTAAACCCTTTAATTTTTTGTAAAATATATCATTTTCTTCATTTTTAAAATGCTTCATAGATTCATCAATCACTCGACTATCTAGTTGTATATCTTGTTGCATAAGATAGAGAGTCATCTCTAAAGAATTAGATTTTACAGCATATAACATCGCATCATTTAGCATCTCATTTGAGTTACCGAGTAGATTTTTTTGCATATATTGCATACTTTGTATTTGATTATGTTTTGCTATTGTATTTATCATATATCCATAATCAATTTGTTTATCTTGTAAAGTATTCAACAGTTTAAAATCATCAAAATGAGCATTTGAGATGATAAAATGTATTATTTCTTTTAAAAATCTCTCTAAACTTTGCAGTTTTCCATTTGCATCGAAGCGATATTTTTTTTGCAATTTCACACGCAATAGTAACTCTTCTTTCACTTTTTTGCTAAATGGTAATTGTATTAATTTATCTAAAATACTATATTCTATTTTGACCCCTTTATTGATTTTATTTATTATACCGAACTCTTATGACAACATCATGTCTTATCTTTTACGATAACTTAAAGCTTCCATCACATGATTTATATCTATCATCTCTTTTGCTTCAAGGTCAGCAATAGTTCGTGAGACTTTGAGTACTTTATTGATCGCTCGAAAAGAGAGTACAAACTTTTCGATGGACATATCCAAAATCTCTTGTGCTTTTGGGGTAAGGATACAATATTTTTTGATATCTACATCGTTGAGTTTTCCATTGAGTTCTTTTTGCCCTCGTAATTTTTGAAGTTTAAATGCATCTATAACTTTGGTATGTAACTCTTCAGATGTCACATCACTTTTATCTTTTCTCGTCACTTCATTCATTGTTACATAAAGGTCTATACGATCTAAAAAAGGGTCTGATATTTTGTTTTTATAACGTTGTATCTCTATAGCTGTACATCTACACTCTTTTGATTGTGCTAACAAATTTCCACATGGACATGGATTCATTGCACAAACGAAAAGAAATTTGGTGGGGTATTTTATCTTGGTATTGACTCTTGAAATACTTATCTCATTGTCTTCAAGTGGTTCTCTCATCGCTTCCAAAACTGCTTTGGCATAGTGAGGGAGTTCGTCGAAAAACAATATGCCGTGATTACTCAGGGCAACTTCTCCTATTTGTGTCCCACCTACTATAGAAGCTTTGGTAGAGCTATGATGTGGCGATATAAAGGTTCTTTTTGGATTGAAGTCTGGCTGTTTTGATTGGAGTGATTCCATTTTTGCTATATCTAAAATCTCTTCGAGTTTCATAGGAGCTGAGATATCTCGTAGTCTTTTGGCTATCATACTTTTTCCACAGCCAGGACTCCCCTCCAAAATTATATTATGATTTCCAGCTGCACTTATAAGCGCTGCTTTTTTGGCTATAGTTTGCCCTTTTATCTCTTTGAAATTATTGATATACTTTTTTGTAAAATAAAACTTTTCTCCATTAATTGAAATATTTTCATAATTAAATATTTTATTTTTTACCTTATACTCACTTTTATCTTCATTTATAAAAAAAGCAATAGCATCGGCTAAATTTTCAACAGCGTATATATTGATATTGGGAATAGTAGAGACTTTTTCTATTGATTCTTTTGGAATAAGGACATTTTTTATCACACCTTGGCGAACCAAAGAGAGTATAAGAACAAATATAGATTTTGTATCTTTGAGATTTCCATCCAGACCCAACTCCCCAAATACATAAAAATCATTCAAGTCAAGCTTAGTTTCTTGCAGTGCGATGAGTAAGGCAATAGAGAGATCAACTTGACTCCCTTTTTTTGCTATCTCCGAGGGTGATAAATTTATCGTGATTCGTTTAGGGGGAAATTTAAACTCATTGGTTAAAAGAGCAGATTTGATTCTATCTTTTGACTCTTGAATAGCTGTATTTGCCATTCCACCTATGCTAAAATTTGGAAGCCCTTTTGTAAAAGTGGACTCCACATCGATACTTACTGCATCTATTCCATCTAAAGAAGCACATTTTAATGATTTCATACTCTTTCCTTGATTTGTAATTATACTTTATTGTACAAAAAAAAAGTATCATTTGGAGAAAAAATTGCATTTTGTTATCTTAAAAGAGATTATTCTAAAAAATTTGTATCATAAAGAATTGAAAAAAAGAAATATTATTAAACTTTATTTGTAAAATAAGAATGTAATATTTTAGTCGAGTTAAATTATTATTTAGATAAACTTCATATCAGAATAAATCAAAGTGAGAATCAATTGAATATTACGACCAAAACAGCAAAATTTGAAAAACCATTATATTTGGAAAGTGGAAGACTTTTAGAAAGATATGAGATAATTTACGAAACATATGGCGAGATGAATGAAGATAAATCAAATATTATTATTATTACTCATGCCCTTAGTGGCTCTCATCATTGTGCTGGCTATTATGAAGGGGACAGAAAACCAGGATATTGGAATGATTTAATTGGTGATGGAAAAGCTATTGATACCACAAAATATTTTGTAATTGCTACGAACAATATAGGATCGTGTTTTGGTTCTACTGGTCCTATGAGTCCTATGAACAAAAAAGGTGATCTGTATCGCTTGAAATTTCCTGTTATTACTATCAGTGATATTGTAAAAGCTCAAAAAAGTTTGATGGATTCTTTGGGTATCACTCATGTAAAAGCTGTTATTGGTGGATCTATGGGTGGTATGCAAGCCTTGTGTTATGCTATAGAATATCCTGATTTTGCTGATATGATTATCCCTATTGCAACTACCGCATACACCAGACCTTGGGCGATCGCTTTTAATAAAGTAGCTATTGATGCTATTCGAAATGATCCAGAGTTTAAAGATGGAAATTATAATAAAGAAGATATAGACAAAAATGGTTTTAATGGTTTAGCGATGGGAAGAATCGCTGGGCATATCTCTTATCTTTCAAAAGATAGTATGAATGCAAAATTTGGAAGAGCGTATGTTTCTGATGATGGTTTGTATGAGTTGTTTGGTAAGTTTGAAGTTGAACGCTATTTAGAATATAATTGTTATAATTTTCCGTATAATTTTGACCCATTGAGTTATCTTTATATTGTAAAAACACTCAATATTTTTAATGCAGCAAGAGGGAGTGATAAGATTGAAGATGCGATTAAAAAAATCAAATCAAAACTCCATCTTATCTCATTTCAAGGAGACAATCTCTTTTTTCCTGAAGAGATGGAGGAGATTTATACTATGATGAATGATGCAGGACATGGAGATCAGTGTACATATGATATGATTGATAGTACATATGGTCATGATGCTTTTTTAGTTGAAGTTGATAAATATAAAGAAAAAATAGTACAAATGTTGGAGGGTACATATGAGTAAAGAAAGTGAAAAAGAGAGTTTTGAAAATAAAATTGTTGAGGCACAGAAGTTGTTAGAAAAGTTAATCGATCCTGAAATAACTTTGAGTGATAGTGTGACTGTATATAAAAATGGGATAAAAGAGTTAGAAGATGCCCAAAAACTTTTGGATGAAGCGAAATTGGAGTTTCAAGAGTTATCAAATTAAAATGAACTTTTATAAGAGTTATACTAGTATTTCACTAGCATAACTCTTGAGGTTTTTCTACTGGTGGACTAAAATGATATCCTTGTGAATACTGTATTCCCAATTTTTCAAGTACACTACGTACCTCTTCATTGTGAACATACTCAGCTATGATATCAAAGTTAAATAATTTTGCCATATGTGTAATTCCTTGGACGATCAGCTCACTATTTTTGTGTGTTGCTATATTTTTTATAAACATCCCATCTATTTTTAGGATGTCAATTTTAAGATCAAGCATACGACTAAAACTAGCATTTTCACTCCCAAAATCATCTAGTGCTATTTTATATCCTTGCTCTTTGAGTGCTAAAAGTTGTTCGACTATAGTATCTCCCCCAAACACACTAATCTCTTCAAGTACTTCTAGCGTTATTTGTTCTTTTTTGAGATTGTATTTTAGAAGAGTTTTTTCTAAATAGTCTGATAAATATCCTTCTTCCAAATCATCTTTGGTGATATTTATACTCAATTCTCTTTGTGTATTTTGGAACATTTTACAAGATTTTTCTATCATGATTTTAGTGACTTGTGTGATCACACCCAATTGTTTTGCAGCATCAATAAAGAAAAAAGGAGAGATGATTTTATCTCCATCTTTTATACGTGCGAGAGATTCATATTTTACAATTTTTCCTGTATTTGTTTCTACTATTGGCTGAAAAAAAGGTATCAAAGTATCATCATGAATACTCTGTTGTAATTTATCAATCCAGTACAAATTTTGAGTTTGTTGTTTGATGACATCCATCGCTTTTTGATCGTATATATAAAAATTTTTATTGGTATTTTCAGCTTCAATTTGTGCAATACGAAGATTTTGTATCAATTTATTTTCTGTACCCTTTGCAATAGTAATAATAGTATGTAAATGTATAGGTGTTTCTTCTATAATAGTAAAAGTGAGATGTTCTAGTTTTTTTTGAATATCTAAACAGTACGCTGAAATGATATCGATATCTTGTGTATCAAATAAAAAGATAAAATCAGAATGGGTGATATGATATGTTGTGATATTATAATTATTTTCAGTGATCAGCCATTGTACAAAATTGGATAGAAGTTTTTCTACATTGTGTAAACCAAATGCTATCTCATACTGCTGAATCTTTTTAATATGAAACATGGCAGCAGTAGTTACAATCTCGTTAGACAAATCAAGGTAGAGTTTTGCTGCATTACAAGCTCCTGTTGTTTGGTTTATAAACATACTTTTTTCTAACTCTTTTGTTTTTTCTGTCACTTGAGATGAGAGATTTTTTGTAAGTTTTGTTAAATCTAAGTGGGTAGTAACTCGTGCTATTAATTCTTCAGGGTAAAAAGGTTTTGTAATATAATCAACACCACCATGTCCAAATGCTTTCAAAATACTCTCTTTATCATCCATAGCAGTAAGAAATATAACTGAAATATTTGTATCTATTTTACTCATTGTTTCAAATCCATCCATTTGTGGCATATTTATATCCATCAATATCAGATCTATACTTTGTGTTTTGATAATATCAAGAGCCTTATATCCACTTGTGGCAAAGACTATAGAAATATGTAATGCTTTGAGAGTGTCAGCCGCTAATCTTATGTTGTTAGGATTGTCATCTACTATGAGTACTTTTTGTTTATTTTGCATTGTTATATCCTTTGTTCTTTGGTTTGAGTACTGTCTAATTGTGAAAGAAAATTTGAAAATTGTGAGATGAGATTTTCTATTTCTGTTATATCAAAATTATCAACTCCTAGCATTAAATTTTGTGTAAATTTGAGTAGATTTTTTTGATTGTGCATATTTGCAAAGTCATTTAAAATAGTCGAAAAAGCTAATATATCTTCAAAAGAGCAACCTTGAGATGCGAGTATCCAAGATTTTTTCATTTTAGATTCAAAACTTATTGTAAACTCTTCCAATATTTTATCATCTACTAACTGCATATTTTCTAAAAGAGTATCGGTGGATTCGCACTCTATTTGGCTGTATGGAAGAAATCGAATCAACTCTTGTATCACAGTATTGGCATGTACTGGTTTTGTGATATACCCATCAAATAATATTATCATACGTTCGATCTCTTTTGATTTTACAGAAGCAGTAAATGCAAGTATAGGGATTTTTGCATACAATGGATTTTGTTTTATTATTTTTGTTGCTTCTATTCCATTTAAAACTGGCATTTTGATATCCATCAAAATCAAATCTGGAGTATGTTTTTTGACTATTTCTATAGCTTCTACACCATTTGTAGCTTCTAAAATAGTGATGCTTTTATTTTCCAAAGTTTCTTTGAGTAGTTCTCTATTGAGTTTCACATCATCTACAAGAAGTAAAGTTGAACCTAAAAATGTATACTCATGATGTTCTCTATTTTGAGAAATTTCATAAGAGTTTTGAACAATCTCTATCTCATTTAATTGTATTGTAAAAATTGAACCCTCTCCCTCTTTACTCAACAGTGATAATGTACCATTCATTAAAGTGATCAATTTTAAAGAGATAGCCAATCCCAAACCTGTCCCCCCATATTGTCTATTTCTTTGACCATCTTGTTGGACAAAACTTTCAAATATTTTTTCTTGTTGATCTTGTGGTATCCCTATCCCTGTATCTTGTATAGATATCTCTAAATTAAGCATATGATTTACAATTTGAACTACTTTTAATTCTATTTGTATATATCCACTATGTGTAAATTTTATCGCATTTCCAATAAGATTGAAGAGTATTTGTCGTATTCTTGTTTCATCTAAGTTGATATAGTGAGGAATATTTTCATCTATTATAAGTTTTATATCCAAGCCTTTTTCATTCGCTTTTTGTAATAATATAGTTCGTACCTCTTGAACAATAGTTTGTAAAGATATTGTTTCATTTTGTATCTCTATTTTTCCTGCTTCTATTTTTGACATATCTAATATATCATTTATAATTGCTAAAAGTGTATTGCCTCCTGATGAGATTGACTTCAGATAACTTTCTTGTTTTGAACTCACTTCTGTTTTATTTAAAAGTTCAGAAAAACCGATGATAGCATTTAAAGGTGTTCGTATTTCGTGAGACATATTGGCTACAAATTCACTTTTAGTTTTATTGGCATTTTCTGCTTCTTTTTTTGCAAACTGTAATTCTTTATAATCTGTTTCAAGCTTAATTGTAAATTTATTAAATTCTTGAACAAGTTGTCCTAGCTCATCATTGCTATTTTGTTGTAATCGTTTTGAAAAATCAGGATTTCCATCCGCAATTTTTTTCATAGATATAAGTATCTCATTGAGTGACTTCTTTGTTGAAAGAGATAAGCCAAGAGTTAACATAATAATAAGTGCTAAAGAGAGAATACCAATAAAAATCCCAAGAGCAAAAATTTTCTTTCCATGTTGTGTACTAATCATGATTTTTTGTTCTAATTTCTTATTTTGTTGTTTTTTAAAATTATTAAATTCATATTGAATATCTGTGAGTGCAAAGGTCATATCTTGAGCAAGTTTTTCTTTCTCATTCCATTTTTTATCATCTAAAATCATAAGTTGTGAAAGTGTAAATGCTTGATCAAAGTAGTGTAAAAATAATTTATTTATTTTTTCTATAGCATTTTGATCTATGTTGTAAGCGGATAATTTTTTTGTATTATCTAAAATTTTATTTTTATAATTTACACAGTGATCGAGCCAAGAGATCTCATCTGCAATGACAGCATCTTCAAATGCTCTTATTATATTATTTAATAATATACTATTTTCATTGGCAATAGTAATAATAGGAAAATGGGTTTTATAAATACTATCCATATACTCTTTTGCCTGACTTTGTTCACTATAAATATTTATAATATACAGTGCAAAAAGTGCAATAGCAAGAAGAGGAGCTACAAGCATTTTATGAAAAATAGTCAATTTTGAGAACACTATTGTATCTCCAAAAGTACAGTTAATTCATTGTCAATTATATCAGAAGAGGGTATATACGCAATTGCATTTGTATTCTTTTTTACATACTCTATTATTTCATTGATTGTTTTCATTTGTTTAGGGGGTGTTCCTCGACCTGTAAAGATCATAGTTGTCCAATACTTTTTGAGTTGTCTTTCATTTTTTAGAGATACTTTTGTATAAAATAATGCTCGATATTCTTTGTTGTCAAGCTCCAGTGTAATAGCTTGTTTTCCATTGGGTAAAGACTTTGTTTTTGATAAAAATAATTTTGAAAGAGTATTGATTGAAAGAGTAAATAAAGAGGAATTTTTGGAGACAATAACACTCAGACTTTTTGCTTGTAAATTGATAACAAAAAATATAATCATCAGTAATAATAGTTTAGAAAATAACATTAATAGTCCCAATCATTGTATTGTCATTTTCCTGTAGTATATTATCTGTGCTTTCATAGAGATTGATTGTATGAGTGTAACTCAGTTTCAATGCTATATTTGTATTCAAATCATATCGTGTTCCTACTGAATATTTTTTTAAAGAGCTTTCTTCTTGATTATTCCTAGAACCTAGCGTGTTATCTGTTTGTGTATAGTCAAATATCTCATTTGAGTAGAGTATATAAGGGGTAAATTGTTCGTAATTGTATTCAAGTGAAGCGTAGTAACGTAATTCATCTGGAAAAATATAGGATAGTTTTGATTGAATAATTCCTGCTTTCAAGGTAAAAGCATCTTTATACATTTCTGTTTCGAGAGCATACATTTTTACACTTACATCAGATATATCAATATTTTCAAGATCTGATTTTGCTGTAAGATAGCCAATATTTAACATCATAAAATCATTGGATGTTTTAAAAGTTAGTGCAGATAACGAATCTACTGCACCTACAAGTGTAGAGTTGTCTTGTCCATTGAGTTCGTTGTCTGATTTTCCTACGGAGAGTTGTGCTAAAATATCTAAATTTCCAATGCTAAAGTGTTTTAAAAGTTCTGCACCCTCAAAATCATCACACCCAAATGCTCCATAATAATCTAATGGAGTTGTAGTCGAGGTATAGGTATATCCAATGGTTCCTGTTTCTGAAGATTTAAATACAGGAAATTGAAATTTTCCAACTCTCAAACTAAAATCATAACCTAAATAGTATGCTAAATAAAGCCACTTTGTATCGACATCATAATCTTTCACATTATTAGAGCTTAGATTCTCATTATTTTTACCTTCACTTATATATAATTGTGCGGTAGCACTTAAATTTTGACCTATTTGATAACGTGCTTGCAGACCTCCTGAAAGTTGAAAAGAGTCCTGTTTGTCATTGTTATTAGCTTGTATATTAGCATAAGCATCGAGTCTTAGATCTTCTGTGATTTGTTCGGCATAAATAGTTGATGTAAGAAAGGCAAGGAGTAGTGGTGTTTTAAAAAAAAATTTCAAATTATACCTTCTTTTTAAATTTCAAGATTATAATCTATAAAGGTTAATGAAAAGTAAATAAAAGTAAATAGCTTTAAAATAGAAGAATCGACTTATAAGATAAATAAACTTAAATTTTGGATTAATGGGAAATAAAATAGTGAGTATTATATCTTTCTCAATTTCATAGAGTATAATGCAAAATAAATTTTAGTGAAAGAAGAAAACAAATATGTCACAAAGTATCAATGCTAAAAAATATTTTGATATAGCTACTTTATTGTCTGTGAAAACAGAAAATGATTTTTCGCAATATAGGAAAAACGTTCATGAAAAACAAGGTACTTTTGATAAAAATAATCTTATAGAAGAGTTACAAAAATACTCTTTGGAAAATATTCAAGAAGATGATACTATCTATTATAGATCACTTCAAAGAGTCCGCAATTGGCTTTTTGGGTGTACTATTGTATTTGCTATATTTCTCTCTTTTTTATTTATTGGAAACAGCATCGATATCAATCTTTTTTTACTTAAAGCAATAGTGATCCCTTTTATTTTTATGTTTGTGAGTTGGATCGGTATTATGAGATATAAATATCCTAATAAAAAAGTTGATTCGACACTGATTAAAATGCTCAACAAAATACCATCTTTAAAGTTTGATAATAAATATTATCATATCTACAAAGCGTATTTTGTACAGGTATTTCAAATAGCAGGGATACTTTTTTCGGTGACGATACTTGTGTGTACAATATTGTTACTACTATTTACAAGTATTAGTTATAGCTACGAAACAACTATTATTGATATATTATGGGAACAAAAGATTATTATTCTCTTTGCTTCTCCATGGTCTTGGGCAATGCCATCTTTTGTACCCGATTTAGAATTGATAAAAATTGCTTTTTTAGGAGATGATGCCTTTATTAAAAATACTCCACAAAGAGTATGGGCTGTATTTCAGATAATGTCGATTGTTACGTGGATTGTTATTCCACGAATTATTGTATGGTTTTTAGCAAAAAAAGTTTTGGCTCAGGTATTATGTACTAGTCTTGAGGTGCAAGGGGAGGTTTTTTGGAAGAGTATTTTTAAAAAATCTGAATATTCAAAAATGGAAAAGGTAGAGGTTGTAGAAAAAGAGAACGAACAAAGTGCTGTTGCTCCAAATATATCCAATACACTCTATAAAGATTTTTACAATATATACTATGAACTTACAATACAGGAGAGTCAAAATATAGATTTTGTGTATGATGATAGAAATTTAGATAAAAAAACTTTCCGAAGTTTTACCCTTGGTAATTTTGAAGAGGAGGAGCAAGATGAAATCACTCTTGAAAAATTGGGTAATTTAGTATTGGTTTTTGTCTCTCCTGCTTCTTTACCTGATGAATCTTTTAAAGACCAATTGAAAAAAATTCTTACAAATGAAAATGTACAACAAATTTGGGTCGCCCCTTTGATACAAATAGAGGAAGAAAAATATAGATTGGCAAACAGAAGAGATGAAGAATATAGCGAATGGCGATATCAAATCAATCAAATACTAGCAAATAAAAAGGTGAAACTATACAATGAGAGATAAAATAGATAATGCACCCACTTTTGCAGTTATAGGCAAACCAAATCATGGGAAAAGTAGTATAATTTCTGCATTGATGATGGATGATAGGATTCAAGTTTCTTCAAATACAGGGACAACAAAAGTGTCTAGTAAATACTCTTACAAATATGAAGATAGAGAGATTTGTAATTTTTATGATACGCCAGGGTTTGAGCAGTCAAAAACACTTTGGGGATATATCCGCAAATCACAATCCGATACAGTCTATGGAAATAATATATTTTATGAATATATAGAAAATCATAAAAAAGAGATCAGTTTTAAAAAAGATATTGAGATATTAGAAGCGATATTGGAGAGTGATTATGTTATATTTGTGATTGATATTTCTAAAATGTATAAAGAAAACTCTTATGCCAATGAGCTTAGAATTATGGAATATTTATCACAAAACAAACCTATTTTAATCTTATTGAACAAAATAGGGAGTGATGATCACTCTTTACTTTGGAAAGAACACCTGCATAAGTATACTTTTCGTACTTTTTATGAGTTTGATCCATTTACTACAAATCATAAAAATATTATAAATATGTATCAAAAACTTTATAGTATTGATAGTTCTTTACAAGGGGATAAACAGATCACTCAAATTTTGAAAAAACATCAAAATCATTTTGATGATGCCCTTCAACAATCGGCTTATTTGATAGCGGAAAGTTTATATGAGATGTTATCTTTAGAATATAGAAGCTCTCGTTACAATAAAAAAGAGAAAGAGGAGCAAATATTTTTAGATAAAATCACAACACTTGAAAATAAATATCAACAGCATATCAATAAAACATGGGGTTATTATGAATTAGAGATAGTAGACTCAAGAACCAAAATAGGAACAAAAGATAGTTTGAAATTAAAGCTATCCAAAACTGAAAAAGCACTTTCTGCTGCACTCTTAGGTGCAATTACAGTTGGTACAACGACAGGAGTTTTGACAGGTGGTTTGGGTGCTATTGGTGGTGCTGCTGTTGGTATTTTGGGTGGCGGAGTAGTAGGGTATTTTTCAGATGGAAAACTTATAGAGATAAAACAATTTAACAATGATGCTTTATACCGTGTCAGTAAATCAGATATAGATTTTACGATTATTATGCTGACTCGTGCATTGGAATATACGCATGCTATTATGAATCATAGTCACGCCAATAGAGATAAATTGGAGATTTGTGAGACAAAAAAATATGATTTTGAAAACAAAGATCTAAAAACTATCTCCACTATACATAACTCATTTGTAAGTGATAAACAGACTCATACCAATAAAAATATTTTACAAGATATGGTTTCTATATTGTTACAAAATTTTATTTATGAGTACAAAAGATAAGAGTTTAGTGTAAAGTTTTATTCACACAAAGCACTCAAAAGAATACTACTTATTTGAGTATTGATATATTCTAAAATTTTTTCTGTATTATTATCAAAATCTTTTTTTTGATTGAGGTTGATTTTTGATATTTGGAATGAATAATAGGTATTCACTGTACCTATTATCATAGACTCTATAAAATGTGGATCGATCTCTTTGTATTGCTCTTTTAGATTGAGTTGGGAGACGATTTGGATGAGGTAGGATAACTCATGATTGATATCTTCTTCTACTCCATCAATTATATTTGCACCGATATTTGCTAACTCTCGCAAGGTAAGGGGTACGATTTGGGGATATTTTTGAACACTTTGTATAAAAATAGCGATATACTCTCGAAACTTCTCTTCAGGACTGATGGAACTTGTAAGAACCTTTTCAATTTTATTATCTTTGAGATGGAGTATATTGCGTAAAACTTCTTGATAGAGTGATTTTTTATCTTTAAAATGATAATAGATAGTGGCTTTATTGACTTTTATTTTCGCTGCGAGTTTATTCATACTCACCGCATCATAACCATATAAAGAGAATTCATCTGTTGCTATTTTGAGTATATTTTCTTTTGTCATGGCGACCTCTTTTGTTTCATATGATAATTTAAGAGAGAAGTATACACTATCAAAACTTACAATTTAACTAACCGTTCGGTTAATAGATTTTTTATATATTTTATAATACACTTACATCATATGAAAGATTATGGGAGTTTACGAGATGAAAAAGCTATTTTTAAGTTTATTGCTGAGTATAGGATATTTAAGTGCCAATAGTATCTACGCTACATTTGATGTCGTAGCAGATAAAAAAGCGAGTATTGCTTTTAGTAGTAGTGGGATTATAGATACTGTATTTGTAGATATTGGTTCTGTTGTACAAAAAGGGGATACTTTAGCAATGCTAGATAATAGGGATACAAAAGCATTGCTCAATGTATATCAAACAACATTAAAATATGCAAAAAAAGATTTTCAAAGACAAGAAAAAATTAGAAATATCATAGATCAAGCGAAGTTTGATGGGTATGCCAATAAGTATGAAAGTGCAAAAGCACAAGTCGCTTATCAAAAAACACTTTTGGACAAAACAATATTAAAAGCCCCTTTTGAGGGTGTGATTATATCTAAAGAGATAGAATCAGGTGATGTAGTCAGTGGTCAAGTGGTCAAAACAGCTTTTAAAATACAAAGCACAAACAAAAGAAAATTGCTCGTACATTTTGACCAAAAGTACCATGGTATTGTCAAAGTGGGAGATGTTTTTACCTATACTGTAGATGGAGATGAGACAAAATACACAGGAAATATATCGAAAATATATCCTTTTGTAGATACAAAAACTCGAAAAATAGAAGCAGAAGTCCTCACAAAAGATATCCTCGTAGGGCTCTTTGGTGAGGGAACTATATATAGTAAATAAAAAGGGTTGATGATGAAAAATGGTGTGAAAAATTATGGTATTTTTGTATTTTTAGGTGTATTGTTTGTATGTGCTGTGTATTTTATTTATATCAAAATAAATCCACAAACTCTCCCCTCAAATCTTATATCAAGCAGTGGCAGAATCGATGGAGATTTGATAGTGATGGGGAGTAAGTATCCTGCTCGTGTAGAAGATATTTTTGTAAGTGAAGGTCAATCTATCTCCAAAGGTGAAAAAATAGCACTCTTAAAATCAGATGAATTGTATGCCAAACAGGAGTTTTCTTTGTATACTATCAAAAGTGCAAAAGATGAAAAACTTGCTTTTGAAAATACTCTATCTGCAAAGTATACAGAACTCAAACTATTAGAAAAAACATTACCAAATCTTGTGATAATAGAGCAAGAAAATCTCAAAACTCTTCAAAATTCACTGGGTGAGATTAATTTGAAAATAGAAAATTTTGTACTAAAATGTGAAAAATGTGAAAAAGACTATACTCGAAATAAAGCACTTTTCCAAACACACTCAATCAGTAAAGATAGTTTTGAATTAATTGAACTCAAATATAAAACAAATAAAAAAGAGTTATCGTCTTTGAAAATAGAGAAGAAAAAACTACTCAATGCAGGTAAAATTATAGAAACAAAACTTCAGATACAAAAAGACAATCTCAAAAAAATAGATATAGCTAAACATAATATAAAAGCTTTGGAATTGCAAAACAGTGCAATGAGTTCAAAAATCAAACAACTCCAAGCGAGTAAAAAAGAGATAGATGCGATGATAGCAGAGTTGAGCATTGACTCTTTAGTAGATGGTTTTGTGGTTTCTAAAATAGCAAACAAAGGGGAGCTTGTCAATACTGGTGGGAGTATAGTGACTCTAAGTGATACAAATACCTATTATCTCAAACTCTATATAGATACTATGGAAAATGGAAAAGTCAAAATAGGCAATAAAGCGGTGATATTTTTGGATGCTTATCCAAACAAACCTATATCTGCTACAGTGACAGCAATCTCTGCACAAGCTGAATTTACACCAAAAGAGGTAAGTGTACGAAGTGACCGTATCCAAAGAGTATTTGCGGTACATTTAAAACCATTGAAGTATGATAAAATTTTGAAATTAGGAATACCTGCTATTGGTGTAATATCTATAGATGGAAAAGATTTACCAACTACACTTGATGATATGCCCCAAATCTAAAATGAATAGTTTACAAGTTGAAAATCTCTGTGTTTCTCATAAAAATAAAATTGCGATACAAAATCTCTCTTTTGAAGCCAAACAAGGGGAGATAGTTGGTTTTATAGGAGCAGATGGAGCAGGAAAAAGTTCTACTCTCAATGCTTTGAGTGGTGTGATACAATTTACAGGACAAGTCACATACAATGGACACACCTATCACAATCCCAAAGAGGCTGCTTTTATCAAAAAAAATATAGGATATATGCCACAAGGTTTGGGATTGGTTTTGTATGATACTTTGACTATTCAAGAACACTTTGATTTTTTTACAAATATTAGAGATATAAACAACACAAAAGAGTTCCAAGAGTACAAAAAACATCTTTTAGCTATGGCAAATCTTGATAAATTTTTGGATAGAAAAGCACAAGATTTGAGTGGTGGTATGATGCAAAAGCTCTCTTTGGTGTGTACTATGTTGCATAGACCCTCACTTTTGATTTTGGATGAGCCTACTACTGGTGTGGATCCTTTGAGTAGAATAGAATTATGGGAGATTTTAAAACAAAATGCAAAAGAGTTTGGTACTATTTGTATAACCAGTACTGCGTATATGCAAGAAGCCTCGAAAATGGATCATATTTTGCTCTTTGATGAGGGGAAAATAATAGCACAAGATACAAGTCAAAATCTTTTAAAAACAGTAGAGCCTTATGTGTATGAAAAAACAGATACAAGAGAACAACATATCACTGTTAGCGATACGACATATTGTTTAGAAGATTTAAAAACACCCAAAAAAATTGCTACTTTGGATTCTTTATTTTTTGTAAATGCTTTAAAAACAGAGTCACTTTTACCAAAACTCGAAATATCAAAACTCGAAAATACAGGTAAAAAATTGGATATTATGCTTGAATCAAAAAAGTTAACAAAAGTTTTTGGTGATTTTGTTGCAAATAAAGATGTAAATTTACAGTTAAAAAATAAAGAGATATTAGGTCTTTTAGGTGCCAATGGTGCTGGAAAAACCACCTTTATCAAAATGCTTTTAGGACTTTTACCTATAGATGGTGGAGAGTTATATCTTTTGGGAAAAAATATCAAAAATGCAAAAGATAGAAAAGAGCTCAAAAGTAAGATAGGGTATGTGAGTCAACATTTTGCACTCTATGATGATATGAGTGTGCAAGAAAATATGCTTTTTTTTGCTGCTATGCACAATATAGAGACTAATAAAGCGAAGTTTTTAATAGATAAATATTCTAGAGAGTTAGGATTTTCTGAGTATCTGCAAGAGTTTCCAAAAGATTTGCCATTAGGAATAAATCAGCGTTTTTCTTTGGCAGTTGCTATTTTACACGATCCTGTTGTACTCTTTTTAGATGAGCCAACGAGTGGTGTTGACTCTATTGCACGGGCACAGTTTTGGGAGCTATTAACGATTTTGAAAACAAATAGAGATATATCTATACTCATTACGACACATTATATGAGTGAGGCGGAGTATTGTGATAGAGTGGTATTACTCAAAGATGGAGAAAAGATAGCAGATGATACGATACCAAACCTCTATGCAACACACCCAAATGCTAAAGAGTTTGAAGATATATTTTTGGAGTATTATAGATGAGATACAACATCATAAAAGGCTATTTTGTCAAAGAGATGCTAGAACTTGTACGAACCAAGATGATTTTGATGCCTTTTTTTATCCCTTTTTTAATAGTGGTGTTATTTGGGTATGGTATCAAAATGCAAGTCACCGATGTGCGTGTACATATCATCGACAATGACAAAACAAATCTCTCTACAACTCTGATATCAAAATTTGAACACTCAAAATATTTTAAAACAAGCGTAGGAAATATATCTGAAAAAGAGGCATTTCAAAAAATAAAACAAGCGTCAAAAGATGTGATTATTATCATCCCTAGTTCTTTTGAAAAAAACATCTTAAAAAATATCAAAAGTGAGGTAGGGGTATTTATAGATGCTTCTTTTCCCTCAAGAGCGACAACAATTATGAACTATATCCAAGGGGTAGTATTGAGTTTAGCAAGTGAGTTTCAACTCCAAGGAGCAGGAGCTATTATTTTGAATAATAGAAATCTTTTTAACCAAGCCTTACGAGATGAAGAGATGATAGTCCCTGGACTTTTAGGGCTTGTTTTATTGGTTTCCCCTGCTATTTTAACAGCTTTGTTAGTTGCAAAAGAGAAAGAGAAAGGGACAATATTTAATTTTTATAGCTCCTCTGTAACAAAATCTGAGTTTGTGATAGCTAAACTCTCTGCTGTATTTTCTTTGGCGTCTTTAAATTTACTTTTATTATTTCTACTGGTGATTTATCTTTTTGATTTACCTTTTCGAGGTAGTTTTTTGCTCTATTGGTTAAGTAGTGAGATATATATTTTTATTGCATTAAGTATAGGATTTTTGATCTCTATTTTGGTTTCTAGTCAAATAGTAGCTGTTATCGTAACACTGTTGATGACAATATTACCAGGTTTTTTATATTCGGGGATGTTGATGCCTATATCTTCGATGGGTAGTGAAGCATATATCATCGCACATATTTATCCTGTGATGTATTATAACCATATTATTTATGATGTGTTTTTGATAGGGCAAGGTTTTGCTTCTATTAAAATAGTGTTGTATTTAGGTTTATTAACTTTATATGCTATTGGATTATTTTTATTAGCTATTTTTCTCTTAAAGAAGGAGATACGATAATGAAACAATTTTTAGCAATATTAAAAAAAGAACTTTTAGGTTTTTTACGTTCGTATGGTTTGGTTTTTATGGTGATATATTTTTTTACAGCCGAAGTATATGTCGCTGGTCAAGGTATAGAGATAGAAGCAAAAAATGTAGCCGTAGGAATAGTCGATAAAAGTGCAGGGGGAATCAGTAAAAAAATAGTGACCCATCTGCACAATCCAGAGTTTCAAGAAGCGATCTATTTTAAATCACAAAAGCTCCTCAGCGATGCTATATTTAACAAAGAGATAATGGTAGGGCTGATTTTTGATGAAGATTTTGAAAATAAGTACTATAAAAATCAAAACCCAGCTATAAATGTACTCATAGATAGTACGACAGCCAGTCAAAGTCTGATGGCACTAGCGTATCTTCAAAATATACTCTATGATTTTAGTCAAAGTAGTATTCCTCTTGATCTAAAAATACATAAACTTTTTAATGAAAATGCAGATACACGACTTTTTATGTCCGTGAGTGAACTCTTGTCTATCATCACTTTACTCACTGTTGTTTTAAGTGCGATAGTATTTGTAAAAGAGAAAGAGAGTGGGACTTGGGATATTATGCTTTTGATGCCAGTTGATCCTAAACTTATCATCATAGCAAAAAGTCTCTCTCAAATCATTATCATTATGTTTGGTGTTGTTTTGAGTGTTGGTTTTGTACTCTTTGGTATATTTGATGTCCCTATCAATGGCAACCTATGGCACTTTTTTTTACTCACATTTTTGTATGTGACCACCACTACAGGTATAGGACTCTTTATAGCCTCAATAAGTAAAACAGTGATACAAATAGCCCAGCTTTCCATCATCATAATAATGCCCATCATTTTTTTGAGTGGAGCGTGGACTCCTGTGTATGCGATGCATCCAATACTCGAAAAACTCTCGCTTATCTCCCCCTTACGATATTATATTGAAGGAAGTGAAAGTATCTTTTTTAGAGGAAGCTCTTTTGTAGATCTTTTGCCCTATTTTTCTGGGGTATTGATATTGGGAGTTTTTTTATACTGGTTTGGGTTTCGAAAAATTGGGAAGTTGTTTTAACACTTCAAATAAATAATAATAAAATATAAGAAATTAAAGGATAAATATGTACAGATTTGCAATCAATAGACCGATCACTACTCTTATGGGGGTTTTGACATTTATTGTTTTTGGGCTTATGTCCTATAAGACAATGCCTGTGAATCTTTTCCCTAATGTAGATTTTCCAGTCGTTACGATACAGACTGTTTATAATGGAGCAGATGCTTCTACAGTGGAGTCTAAAGTAACTGATGAGATAGAGGAGGTAGTCAGTGGAATCGATGGAATTGATAAGCTTTTTTCTACTTCTTATGAGGGTATGAGTGTTGTAACTATTCAGTTTGAATTGTTTAAAGATTTGGATGTAGCTACAAATGATGTACGGGATAAAATTGGTACACTCACTCTTCCTGATGAGGTTGAAAAACCCACAGTGAAAAAACTAGGAGCCTCAGGCACTGTTATCAATCTTTTTGTGGCAGATAAAAAAAATGACCCTATTGCTTTGATGCGACTCGCAGATGAAAAACTCAAGCCCCAACTCCAAAGAATACGAGGGGTAGGAGAGGTAAACATCATAGGATACCAAGAAAGAGAGATACGAATATATCTCAATCCTTTTTTACTTAATAAATACAATCTCAGTCCTTTGGAGCTACAAAACAGCATCGCTTCGCAAAACATCAATCAAGGGGTAGGAAAACTTATTAATAACACTCAAGAGGTTATTTTAAAAGTCAAAGCCGATGTACTTACAGTAGAACAATTGGGAAATATTCATATAAAAGCAGGACTTAAACTCAAAGATATTGCACAAATCAAAGATGGTTTGAGTGATAGTAGTAGTTTTTCAAGTTTTAATGGACAACAAGGTGTGAGTATAGAGGTCAAAAAAATCTCTGGCGAAAATGTATTAAATATCATCAAGGGTGTGAAAAATGTGATGCCAAAACTTGAACTTATAGCTGGAAAAGAGTATGATTTACAACTTTTACAAGATCAAAGTGAAAAGATTTTGGTTAATATAGACAATGTTACTTTTGATCTTATTTATGGTTCTATTTTGGCTATTATTATTGTATTTTTCTTTTTACGAAATGTGACAGCGACATTGGTAGCTGCTTTAGCTATTCCTACTTCTATTATTGGAACTTTTGCCGTAATTGATTGGATGGGATATGATCTTAATCGATTGACTATGATTGGGCTTACTTTGGCTATTGGTATTTTTATTGATGATGCTATTGTTGTGATTGAAAATATTACTAAAAAAATGGAAGAAGGGATGCAACCTTTTGAAGCTTCATTTGAAGGGATTAAAGAGGTGGCTTTTTCTATTTTGGCTATCTCTTCAGTACTCCTTGCTGTGTTTGTACCTGTTGCTTTTATGGATGGAATAGTAGGGATGTTTTTTAACTCTTTTGCTATGACTGTTGCTGCTGGTATCGTAATATCATTTTTTGTGGCGGTTATGTTTGTCCCTGCTGTTGGAGCTCGTGCCTTAAAAAAAGGAGAAAATAAATTTTTTCATATGACTGAGCCTTTTTTTAAGGCAATAGATAGAGTTTATGTGAGTCTACTCAAACCATTGATACGCTTTAAGACACTTACGATTATTGTTACTGTAGGATTACTCGTAGCTTCTACAAAACTTTCAACAGGAATGGATTTTTTACCGATGGAAGATAATAGTGAATTTCAAGTATTCATCAAAGCCCCCGTTGGGACAAATTTAGAAACGATGAAACACAAAATGCAACCGTTATTGGATACGATTAATGCAGATGATGCGGTTGAATACAGTGTCCTTTCTATTGGGTATAATAGTGCAAAAGAGTTACACAAAGCCAAAATATATGCCAAACTAAAACCAAAATCTCAAAGGAAATTGACTCAAGAAGAGATAGTGATAAAATACTCAAAGATATTTAAAAGTATACAAAATATGGTGATAACAGTAGAAGATTTACCCCCGTTTGATACAGGAAGCTCGAATGCTCCTATTCAGATAGTGCTTACAGGAGATGATTTGGATCTGTTAAATGTCACTTCCAAAAAAGTGATGAATATGCTAAAAGATATTCAAGGGGTGACCAATATCGATAGAGATTATGAATCTGGAAAACCAGAGATACAAATAGATATAAAAAGACAAAATGCACAACTAGTAGGAGTGAGTGCCTATGATGTAGCTGGTATTTTAAGTAGTGTTTATAGTAGTCAAAGAGCGATCTCTTATTTTGAAGAAAAAGGGCAACAGTTTGATATTACGATTCGATTTGAGGATATTTATAGAAAATCTATTGAAGATATGAAAAAATTACAGGTACGAAATAGGCAAGGTGAGTTTGTCTCTTTAGATGGGCTTGTTACTTTTGAAGAAACAGAGGGAACGGCTTCTATCAATAGATTTGATCGTGAACGAAAAGTACTCGTAACAGGCGGTCTTTTTGGGAATAGTTTGGATAATGTAGTTGCCACGGTAGATGAAAAAATACAAGAGTTATTACCTGCTGGATATAGCTATAGATATACAGGAGATGTTGAAAATATGAAGGATACCAATGCTGCATTTGCTGGAGCTGTATTGTTAGCTGTAATTTTGATATATTTAATTTTAGCAGCACTCTATGAGTCGATTATTCAACCATTTATTATTATGGTATCTATGCCATTATCTTTTACTGGGGTTATCGTAGCACTCCATTATACTGGCAATACTTTTTCATTATTTGTGATGATTGGTATTATTTTACTTTTAGGAATGGTAGGGAAAAATGCTATTTTAGTGGTCGATTTTGCAAACAAAGCGATAAAAGAGGGTAAAAGTATAGATGAAGCACTTCTTGATGCTGGAGAAAAAAGACTCCGTCCTATTTTGATGACTACTTTTGCTATGATAGGTGCGATGGCACCATTGGCTTTTGGAACAGGAGCAGGGTCTGAGTCAAATGCACCTATGGCATTAGCTATTATAGGGGGACTTATAAGTTCTACAGTACTAACACTTTTGGTAGTTCCTGCAATTTATAAGTTTTTATACCCTATGGATAGATGGTTACGAAAATGGTATGAGAAAGATATTTTAAAATAATCAAACTTTAAAAGAGGTCGATTATTCCTTCTTCCTCTTTTTGATAAATAGCATAATTCCCTCGTCCTCTATTTTTTGCTTCATACAAAAAATTATCTGCATTTTTAATAACTTGGTCGATATCATCGCTATCCTCTGGATAAAAAGATATACCGATACAGATTGTTTTTTTGAGTTTTTGATTTGTTTTTTCATCTACTATCACAGAAGTTTTGGCAAAGTCATCTATGATTTTTTGTGCTATCTCTTCTATGATTTTTTGTTTTGAAACATGAACTAAAGCTACCAAAAATTCATCACCTACCAATCTTGCGACTATATCTTTTTGTTGAATATTAGAGTGGATAACTTTTGAGAGTTCTATAAGTACCTTATCCCCAATATCATAATCAAACTCATCTATAACAGCTTTAAATCTATCTATACCAATCACTAAAAATGTAATATTATCTTTTTTCTCATTTGAAAGTTTGAGTGTTGTATCTATATAGTTTAAGAGATATTTTCTATCATGCAAATGTGTAAGGGTATCTAAAGATGTTGATTCTAAATGTATCTTTTTTAAGATACCACTTTGCAATATAGGCGATATCTGCAAAAAGAGTGTCTCTATATATCTATAATTTTCAGATATATGTTGGAAATTTTCTTGAGATATAGCTTGAAAAGATATCATAGCATTGAGTTCTGTTTTTGTATCAACAATAAAATAAAATGCAAACTGATCATCGATCAAAAAATCTTTTCCTTTTTTTACAATAACATATTTCATGTTTTTTTTGAGATTATCTAAAGAACACATAAAATCTTGTATCTCATAATGTTCATGAAGCCATATATAAATCATATCTACCATCTCTTTAAGGTCATAGCAGTATTGAAGTTTTTCTTGAAGATTACATATCCTTTCTAAAATCTTGATATCGACTTTGTTATTGAGAACATCCTCTACGATATGTAAGAATTGACTAGACATTATATGAACCTTTAAATTGTAGTTTTATATATTATACATTGAGTAAGATAAAAACTAGCATATTAAGAGACTATTTTAATAATTATAATCAAATATTATCAGCATATGATTATAAAAATTTAGATAAAATAAAAAAATAGTATATCAATACCCAAAGGATTAATCAATGAATGACGTGTTTAACGCAATATCAGAAATATCACAAGTTATAGAAAATAAAGTATTTCAAAATTATGATGAGTTTGTAGTTTTAGATAATTTACAACAAACAAATACAAATGTTCAGCAATATTGTGATCAATTTGCAAAAGAGACATTTTCTACTGTATCAAGTATTCAGTCTCTTATAACTCAAGATGATAAAAAGACACAAGTTTTACATGAAAGCGGACGTTATATTGTTAGTTTTATTGCAATTGATAATATTGATTTATTAGATTTAGGATTTTCTGTAGGAAGTATTTTTGGTATTTATGATAAGGAGATCGAGGGGCATAGTTTAATCGCTTCTTGTTATGTGACTTATGGACCAACATTTCAAATGGTGTATGCTACAAAGGAATCAGGTGTTGAGTTTTATTCTTTTGATGGGAAAGAGTTCCAAGAGGTACAATCTTTTTCATTGGAAAATAAAGGAAAAATAAACTCAACAGCTGGAGATGTAACAACATTTGATGAAAAGCATAAAACACTTATTCAAAGTTTATTTGATGAAGGATATAGATTACGTTTGAGCAATTCACTTGCTTTAGATATGCATCAGATTCTTTTTAAAAGAGGTGGACTCTACTCTTCTCCTAAAACTTTAAAAGACCCAGAGGGGATACTTGATTTAGTTTTTGAAGCGTATCCTATTGCATTTATTATAGAGTTAGCTGGTGGTGAAGCGATTGATGGGAAAAATAATATTTCAGATCTTCAACTTCAAGGGAATATTAGTAAAAAAACACCAATATATTTTGGTTCAAAATATGAGATAGGAAAAGTAAAAGCCTCGTAGATGAAAGTTTATGACTATATTATTATAGGGGCAGGAGTATCTGGATGTAGTGTAGCTTATGAACTTTCACAATATAGTGACAATATTTTAATCATAGACAAAGCATCTGATGCAGCACTTGGGGCTTCAGGTGCTGCAGGGGCATTTCTCTCTCCTCTTCTTGGTAAAAAAAACAATTTTAAAGATTTGATCACCCAATCTTTGAAATATTCGACAGATTTTTATACAAAAAATTTCCCTTTACATATAAATAATTGTGGAACTACACGTATTCCACAAAATTTGGAAGATGCTCAAAAGTTTCGTTCTTATATCCCTTTTATGGATTTTGAATTTGAGAAAGAAAATGATGGATATTTTTTTGAAATAGGAAGTGTTGTAGATAGTTTTCATATGTGTCAAGCACTTTTAGAGAGTTGTAAAAATAAAATTGAAAAGAAGTTTGAGTATGAAGTGAAAAATATTTTGTATGAAGAGAACACATGGTGTTTAAATAATGATCTGTATGCAAAAAATATTATTATTACAACGGGGAGTGATATCGCTCTTATCGACCAATTTTATCTTAAGATGAGAGCTGTTTGGGGGCAACGAATTGATATACTGACTGAAAATAATTTTGCTCACAATTATCATAAAGCTTGTTCTATCTCAGCAAGTAAAAAACAAAAAAATAATCTAAATCTTGTCTCTATAGGAGCAACGCATCATAGAGATGAAGATGGCATAAAAGATACTTTGTCAAATACACACGAGTTATTGGAAAAAGCTAATGACATTTGTGAGTTAAAACAAGTAACAGTTCTTGGTCATTATATTGGTGCTCGTGCTTGTAGTGTGGACTATTTTCCAATGGTTGGGGATATTATTGATAGTCAAAAAACATTAGAAGATTTTCCTTATTTGAAAAATGGTACACATGTAGATTCAAAAAGATTCACTCGATTTAAAAATTGTTTTGTACTGACAGGGGTAGGGGGAAGAGGCTTCGTTTTGGCTCCTTATCTTGCGAAACAATTAGTAGAAAATATTATAGATAATAAAGAGATAAATAGTGCTATAAAAGTTGATAGATTATTTAAAAGAGAAGTAAAAAGGATACAAAAATGAAGATTTGGTCAACTATAAAACTGATCATAATAAGTGCTGTAGGACTTATATTATTGACATATTTTACAGTAGATGCTCCTGTAAAGATAACAAAAAAAATAATAACACTCAAAGATTTGCCCAAAACAGTAGAATTGATAGGATATGAAGATCAAGAGTTTAATACTCAAAGTATTATTAAAAAAGATACAGTTATTTATGTGGGAAATCATGAGTCAATTGTATTGGCAAATGAATTAGAAAAAAAACTGAATCTTCCCACTGGAAAATTTGTGATTGTTTCAAATATTTCAGATGCTCCTTGGTTTATAAAACGATGGCAAGGACATACTAAAAATACACAATTAAAAGGTAAAAAACATATCCCTTGGATCTACGATAGAAATGGTGCTATACGAAACTTTTTGGCAGTGCCGACTTCTGATGCATTAAAATATTTTATTTATAAAGTAAATGATGAGGGAATTGTAAAGAGAGTCTATATAGGAAAAGTAAAAGTAGGAACTATTGAGGGTAAAATGACAGAAAAAGAAATTTCAGAAAATCTCTCTTTTGCCATAGATGCTTTAGAAAAAAAATAGAAGAGTTATTCTTCTATTTTTTATTATGCATCCAACAATCTATCTTGCATTTTTTCAATTGCTTTTGATAAAAATTTTGTATCAAGACCAAAACTTTTTGCTTTTTCAATACCAGCTTCTGCAAATTTATCACCAACTGGATCAGTAACATCACAGATAGTACTAATAATATTTAAAATTTGTGCTTCTTTTTTATATTTTTCTGGACAGTTGTCTAAGTCATGTACATAGGCAATAGTCTCAACTAAGCTATCACTTAAATTCCAATGTTTAAAAATAGAAGATGTTACTTGAGTCGAACATGCACCAAAATATTCTTTTTCTATTTTAGAAATATCTTGAGGATTTTGTTGTACTTTAGCATAAAATTCGGCAGCAACACCATTTTCTGTAGCAACACCAGCAAGTACAAATCTTCCTGTTTCAGATAAAAATGCAGGTAATAACAACTCTTCTTTTAAGGTATTATCTGTTCTTCCTATCCATTCTTTCAATAAATTAGAAGAGGTGTTTGCTAATTTCATAAAACAATCAGCAGTCATATTATATGCTCTAAGATCTGTGTCAAATGCATTTTTGATAGCACTTCCAAAAGCAATAGAGAGTGTAAAATTAACACCTAATAAATGGATCGCTCGTGATGGTTTTTCAACTTTATTGTTAAATCCAAACATTGCAGAATTTGAAACTTTAAGTAATGTAGCAATAATTAAAGGATCTTGTTCTAGTATTTTTAATAAAACATCAAGATCTTTGTTAGAAGAGTTTTTAAACTCTTCTAAATCGATGATTGTTTTAGGTAACGGTGGTAAAGAATCTATTTTCTTTAATAATATATCATTCATTAAGTATCCTAGTTAAATTTTATCTTATTATAACATATAGTATCTGTAAATTATTTGATATTTTCAGTGTTTCGTAAAAAAGATATAAATTTAAGAGAGTCTCTCTTTATAGCTGGCATAATCATAGTTACGTATAGTTACAACATCCCCATTTTTCTTTTTGATTGCAATTGAGGGGAGGTTTATACCATTAAAAGTAGTTGTTTTTACCATCGTATAATGTATCATATCTTCAAAAATAATTGAATCCCCAATATTTAATGGAAAATCAAAAGAGTAATCACCTATGATATCTCCCGCTAAGCAAGTATTTCCAGCTAATTTATAAGTATATTTCTTTTTGTATGCAATATCTGCATCTCGTACATCTGCTCGATAAGGCATAGCTAAAGTATCTGGCATATGGCATTCTGCACTTGTATCCAAAATTGCTATTTGCATCCCATTATTGATTATATCCAAAACACTTGCTTCCAAATATCCTGTTTTCCAGCCTATTGCTTCCCCTGGCTCTAAATAAATTTTGAGATGGGGATATTTAGATTTGAAATTTTTCAAGAGAACAATTAAGCCCTCTACATCGTAATCTTCACGAGTGATATGGTGACCTCCACCAAAATTTATCCATTGTAAATCTTTAAAAAAATGCTTAAAATTTTTTTCAAACTTTTCCAAAACTTTTGTTAAAGCATCGACATTTTGTTCACATAAAGCATGAAAATGAAAACCATCAATTTGTGAGGGGAGAGTGTCTCTAAACTCTTTTTTTGTAATCCCTAGCCTACTGTTTATTCCACATGGATTGTAAAGATCGACATCAACAGTTGAACATTCAGGATTGATACGTAGCCCAATGCTATTGTGAGGTTGTATAAGATCACGATAGTTATCAAATTGAGAAAATGAGTTAAATATAATATGATTAGATATATTGCTAATCTCTTCAAATTCATTTGGTTTAAAAGCAGGTGAATAGGTATGCACCTCTTTCCCAAATTCCTCTTTTGCAAGTATAGCTTCATTGAGTCCACTCGCACAGCACCCTTTGAGATATTTTTTACACAAATCAAAAGTAGAGTACAGTGCAAAACCTTTTAAAGCTAAAAGTATAGTAACATCTGTATCTTTTTGTATTTTATCTAAAAGCACGAGATTTTTTTCTAGTTTTTCCTCTTCACAGACAAAACATGGGCTAGGTTTTTTTTTAAAATTCAAATCCACCACCACTCCCTTTATTCATACTTTCGTATACAATTTTTATATAGTTATCTCTTATTTCACAATCTAGTAATTTTGAACATTTCATACAAGAATCAAAATTTTGCTTCGTTTGACACTCTTTTAAAAGCTGTATCTCTGCATCTAATGTTATTTGCCATTTATCTTTTTTTATCGGCGTATTTATCTCTTCCATATATTAAGCGTGTGCTTTTAACACTCTTTGAATTTCATGAGCACTTCCAAAAAAACATGGAGATGTATCATGAATATGTTTTGTTGCTATTTCGAGAACTCTTTGCTTTCCATTAGTAGCTCCACCACCAGCTGTTTCAAAGATATGTGCAAATGGAAAAACTTCAAATAATTGTCGGAGTTTCCCCTCAGGTTTATCACTTGCAGATGGATAAGAGAACAATCCACCACCACGCACCAAAATATGATGCAGGTCAGGTACCATTCCACCACTATAAGATAAGTCATAGTTTTCATCAAACATTGTAGTTATCATCTCTTTATGATGAGAGTACCAGCATTGTTGAGTTGATCCTGGAGAATTTAGAGTTCCTCTTTCATTCATTTTTATATCTTGAACATAGTAAAAATCTTGATTTTTCATTCTATACAATTGAACACTTTTTCCATTACATATAACCATTTCTATTCGTGGTCCAAAAACAACATAGATAGAAGCTACTATATTATTTCCTGTAAAGTCATTTTTGTAAATACCATAAATAGAACCGACTGATAGATTAACATCTACTAAACTACTTCCATCAAGAGGATCATAAGCTATAAGATATTCACCATCTTCATTGATCTCAACAATATTTTCTTGCTCTTCACTTACGATTTTTTGAATAGATTTTAGTTTTTTAAAATTTGCCTCTATTACTTGGTCACTAATAATATCAAGTTTTAATTGGGTGTCACCAGTCGCATTTTGCTCTTCACTTTTCCCCATATCTCCTTGGGCAATAATTTTTTGTATCTCAATTGTAGATTGTTTTATAGATTCTATTATTTCGTTCATTTGTATATCCTTTATACTTGTTTTGCGTTTTTTTCTATCCATTGAATAATCTCATTGGTATTATTCAAGTTTAAAATATTCATATCTTTTGGAAGATCATTTCTGTTAATGCTTTCATCAATAGCAAGAGAATCACTCACCGTAAAATAGTTTTTATTTAAAGATTCTCTTTGTATACAGATTCGAGGTAAAGGGATAGTTTTTAATCCCTCAACTAAAAGATAATCAAAATCACCAAAGAGTCTAATGACATCATCAATCGCAGATTTTTGTTTTTTAAAGAGAGTTGTTCTTGTATCAGAGAGAATTGCTACTTCTGCTCCTGTTTTTGAAAATCTATCACTATCTTTCCCCTCTTGATCAAAAATAGCCTTATCTTTTGGGTCATGTTTAATGATAGCGACCTTAAAATCTTTATCATTGAGAGTTTTTGATATTTTTTCAATAAGTGTTGTTTTACCACTATTTGATGGTCCTGTAAATGCTACAGCTAATCTTTTATATTTTGTTTTCATAGGTGTAAGTATATCTAATTTTTCTTGTAGTTTATATTTTGGTAAATCTATTTTTAAAAGTACATTTTTTACATAACTCTTCAACTGCAATATTATTTTTAAACCCATTGACAATATCAAGTGATTTTTGAGAAAAGAGTATCTCTTTGAGTGTTGATTTATGTAAATCACCTAAATCTATAACACCAAAACTATCTAAACAACAAGGTACGACTGTGCCATTGGATAAAATAGCTATTTGAGCAGAAAGTCCATGACAATATCCATTGGTTTCTTCGGTATCTTTTAATTCTGGCCATTCGAAATATTTATCAAAATCTATAAGTATTTGGTTTTCAATTCTTTTTGGTCGATTATAATCAATCTCAGATAAATCAATATTAAATTTGTTAGATAATGCTGTAAATATATCTGTATTAAATTTACTTTCACTATTTGTATCATCTAAATTCCAAAGTCTAAAATTGATAAAACTATGTACTTTGTTAGTGAGTTTTAAGTCACATAATTGAAACATAGGATCTAAATACTCTGCCAAACTCATTTTCATCTCATTTTTATTGTAACTATTTAATGAAAAATTGATTTGTTTAATTGCTTTATGTAAAAAAATAGTAAGATCAAACTTTTTAAGATAATATCCTGTGGTAGTGATATGTACTTTAAAATTATACTTTAATGCAATATCTAAATACAATTGTAAATTTGATAAAGTAAGTGGATCACCAAATACATGAAAGGCTATATCTTTTGTATATGATTTGAGTTGAATCAAAATATTTTCAAAAAAATCAAGAGTCATAGTTGTTGATTTGGTCAATTTTGTAGGACAAAAAGTACATGTAAGACCACAAATATTAGTAAGTTCTATATAAACTTTATGAAATTTGTAATGCATTCTTAACCAATAGTATATTGTTTTGGAGATTTTTTACTCTTACATTGTATTTATCTCTATTTGTATTGTAGTAAATAGAGCTTAGTATCTCGAGGAGTTTTTCATCGAAATATACTATGGTTTGTTCTTGAATATCTGTATCTGTTAATTGCATTAAAACTTGAGGAGTTTGTTTTTCTAGTTTTATAATGGCATGCTCCAAAGTATACTCATTGTCTATCTCTATTGCTAAAAAATGACACATCTCAATATAAAGTGCATTGATACTAGAAGCATATTTTCCATAAATTATCCCTGCAAAATCATTGAGATAAAGATGATAATTTTTATAATTTGCAAAAAACTTTTTATTCTCTTCTTCATTGAATACAATATTTTTTGTAGCCAATTTTTGGAGCATATGTTTTGTACTAATATATAATATATCACTACAATTATTTTGAATTTGTTCTAAAAAGTTCTCTTGTGTCATGTTTTTCCTCATAAAAAAAGAGAGTTAAAAAACTCTCTTTTATCTCTATTATATACGAAATAGTATAGTCTAAACTGCTGGACCAGCCGCTGTAAAATCAAAATCACTATCTTCAGTTAAGTATTTTTTAAAGTTTTCTTTGTACATTAAAGCTAGTTTATTTGCTGTTGCATCATACTCTTTTTCATCTGCCCATGTATTTCTAGGATTAAGTACTTCAGTATCCACACCCTCAAGTGTTTTTGGAATAGCCAAATTAAATAATGGTAGTGTTTCAAATTCACTCTCTTGAATTTTTCCATCTAAAATACCATTGATACAAGCTCTTGTATTTTTAATACTCATTCTTTTTCCAACACCATACGATCCACCCGTCCATCCTGTATTTACAAGATAAACATTTACATTGTGTTTTTCGATTTTTTCACCTAAAAGTTTTGCATATACAGTTGGGTGTAAAGGTAAAAATGCTTCACCAAAACACGCAGAAAATGTTGCAGTTGGCTCAGTAATTCCTCTCTCTGTTCCTGCTACTTTAGCTGTATAACCACTTAAAAAATAGTACATAGCTTGTTCACGAGTAAGTTTTGAAACAGGAGGTAAAACACCAAATGCATCAGCACTTAAAAAGATAATATTTGTAGGATGTCCCCCCATCATAGATTCTTGATAATTATCTATATAATGGATAGGATAAGAAACTCTTGTATTTTCAGTTTTACTTCCATCATCATAGTTAACTAACTTTTCACCATCATCTTCATCATAAACAACATTTTCTAAGATAGAACCTCGTTTAATAGCTTTATAGATCTCTGGTTCTGTATCTTTATTGAGGTTGATTACTTTAGCGTAACAACCACCTTCAAAATTGAATACACCATCATCATCCCAACCATGCTCATCATCACCAATAAGCGCACGTTCTGGATCTGTAGAAAGTGTAGTTTTACCTGTACCAGATAATCCGAAAAATAAAGCAGTATCACCATCTTTCCCAATATTCGCAGAACAATGCATAGGAAGTTTACCATCAAGAGGAAGCCAGTAATTCATCATAGAAAAAATACCTTTTTTCATCTCACCAGCATACCAAGTACCACCAATAACAGCAGTTTTTTCTTCAATATTAAATACTACAAAAACTTCAGAATTTAATCCATGCTTTTCCCAGTCTTTATTGACTGTTTTACACGCATTATAAACTGTAAAATCAGCAACAAAATCATCTAATTCTTCAGTTTTTGGCATAATAAACATATTGTCAATAAAATGTGCTTGCCATGCAATCTCTGTGATAAATCGTATAGATTTTCTACTTGTAGGACTTGCCCCACAATATACATCTGATACATAAAGATCTTTGTTACTTAACTGTTCTTTTGCATTTGCTAAAAGTTCTTCATAAATCTCTTGAGATATTCGTTGATTTACATCACCCCAAGCAACAAATTTTTCTGAAGCATCTTGACTCACAAAATATTTATCTTTTGGACTTCTTCCTGTAAATATACCTGTTTCTATGATTGTAGCACCATTGTACGCAATAACTGCACCATCATGATCTATAGCATTATTGATAAGGTTTTCTCTGTCTAAGTTTCTAAAAACTTTATCTACGTTTTTTAATCCAAGTGATTTTTTAATTTCTAACATTTTATTTCCTATTTAAATATCGATAAAAGTACACCAGCTGCAACAGCTGATCCTATAACACCTGCCACATTGGGACCCATAGCATGCATTAATAATATATTCGATTTGTCATATTCTTGACCAACTTTACTTACAACTCTTGCCGACATTGGTACAGCTGATACACCAGCTGCTCCAATTAAAGGATTGATCTGTTTATCTTTTGGACTTAATTTATTCATAACTTTTGCCATAATAACACCAGCAGCAGTACCCGCACTAAATGCAATGAGACCAATTACCATAATACCCATAGTATCTAAAACCAAGAATTTATCAGCAGCTAGTTTTGAACCAACTCCTAATCCTAAGAATATAGTTACTACATTGATTAATGCATTTTGCATGGTATCACTTAATCTATCTACCACACCTGATTGTTTTGCGAAGTTACCTAATGCAAATGCACCAATAAGTGGAGTTGATTCTGGTAAAATTAAAATTGCCATCATCAAAATTAAAATTGGTAAAAAAAGTTTTTCTAATCGATGTACTTTTCGTAACGGTGGCATTTTGATTTTTCGTTCTGCATCTGTTGTTAATGCTTTCATAATTGGAGGTTGAATAACAGGTACAAGTGCCATATAACTATAAGCAGCAACTGCAATGGTACCTAACATCTCTGGTGCCAATCTATTCGCAATAAAAATTGAGGTAGGACCATCCGCTCCACCGATGATTGAGATAGCACTTGCTGTCTGTAGATCAAATCCTAGATAGACAGCACCTACAAGAGAACCAAAGATCCCAAATTGTGCTGCTCCACCTAAAATAGCTGTTTTAGGATTTGCAAGTAATGGAGTAAAATCCGTCATAGCACCAACACCCATGAAAATGAGTAATGGGAAAAACTCATTGGCTATCCCCATATTATAAATAATACCTAACATTCCATGAGGTCCTGCCATATGTGCAAGTGGAATATTGGCAAGTAATCCACCAAAAGCAATAGGTAATAAAAGTAACGGTTCAAAACCTTTTGCAATTGCTAAATAAAATAAAATACCAACAACAAGAAACATGATGATTCTTCCCCATGTTTGTTCAAATGTTGTCATCAATCGAGAATCAGCAGCATTTGGTTCATCTGTCATCACATCATCTCGTGGACTTATTAAAGCTTTGATACCAGTTGTTTCATAAAATGATATAGCTAATTGACTTAATGATTTACTTGTGTATTCATGTTCTACTTTTACTACTTCATTTTCTGTTTGTACTGCATCATGTTCTACACTACTAGCAGATAAATTGATACTGAAAAATGATACAATCATCAGTAGTAAAATAGAAATAATTTTTTTATTCATTGTTTTCTCCAAACTTTAGATTTTTACGAATTAACCGATAACTGTTATAGTTTGACCCTCTTCAACAGCATCATTTGGTTTTACAGGAATAGCTAAAATTGAGCCAGATACTGGAGCTTCTATATCTATTTCCATTTTCATTGCTTCTAAAATAGCGATAACTTGACCTTTTTCAACTTTTTGACCAACATCAACCAATATTTTCCATATATTTCCATTTACAGTAGCACCTACTTCAGTAGCATTAGCACCTGTTGGTGTAGGAGCTGCTGCAGGAGTAACTTCTTTTACGTTTGCTGTAGGAGCTATTACTTGAATATCTGCATTTCCCTCTGCAACTTGAACACTAAATTTTTTACCATCTACAACTACTGTATAATTACCATCAGCCATTTTTGAATCCTCTTTTTTTTCTGTTTTTTCTTCTTCTATTTGTTCACTTATTTTTCTTACATTTAAAGGTGAATCACCCTTTAAAAATGCAATCCCTTTTTCATCACAAGCAGCAGCAATAAATATATTCTCTTCTGTTGTTTCTAAACCTTCAATCTCTAATCTTTCTTTCCAAGCAGCTACAGATTTTTTTGTATCTTTATCTGCAATATCAAGTGGATTTTCTTTTGTAGGCTGAAGCTTTAATTTTTCAGCTGCAAGTGCAACTATTTCGGCATCTGGTTCTACAGGAGTTTTTCCAAAGTAACCTAATACCATTTTCCCATAACCAGGAGCTATCTGTTTCCAAGGTCCAAAAAATACATTTGCATAGGCTTGTTGCCAATAAAATTGTGAAACAGGTGTCACAGATGTACCATATCCACCTTTTTCAACAACTTCTTGCATCGCTTTAATCACTTCTGGAAATCTATCTAAAGTGTCATTGTCTCTCATCATTTGAGTATTTGCAGTTAATGCACCACCTGGCATTGGTGAAAATGGAATCAACGGAGAAACTTGTGTCGCTTCAGGGGGCATCATATAATCACTTAAACAAGATTTTAAAGTTTCTTGATATTTTAAAACTTTATCAATATTCAATCCACCAAGGTCATATTTAGTCCCTTTAACAGCATGCATCATTGTCAAAATATCTGGTTGAGAAGTACCACCGCTTACAGGTGAATTTGCTAAATCAATCCCATCAGCACCCGCTTCAAGAGCTGCTAAATAAGCAGAAACAGAAACACCAGCAGTTTCATGAGTATGTAATCTAATATGAGTACTCTCTCCTAGAAGTCTACGTGCCATTTTGATAGTTTCATATACTTTATTTGGGTTTGCTGTTCCACTTGCATCTTTAAAACAAATAGAGTCATAAGGCAATCCACTATCAAGTATTTTACGAAGTGTATTTTCATAAAAAGGAACATCATGAGCACCTTCACATTTTGGAGGTAAATCCATCATCGTTACTACTGCTTCGTGTTTTAAACCATGTTTTTTAATACATTGTGCAGAATATTCCAAATTTTGTACATCATTTAATGCATCAAAATTTCTAATAGTAGTAGTTCCATGTTTTGCAAACATTTTGGCATGAAGATCAATTAATTCTCTACTACCTGTATCTAACATCACTGTATTGATACCTCTTGCTAATGTTTGCAAGTTTGCATCTGGACCAACAATAGACCTGAATTTATCCATCATCTCAAATGCATTCTCCTGAAGATAAAAATAAAGTGATTGAAATCTCGCACCTCCTCCAAATTCAAAATGGGAAATACCCGCTTCTTTTGCAGCTTCTACAGCTGGAAAAAAGTCATTCATAAGAACACGACCACCAAATACAGATTGGAAACCATCTCTAAATGTTGTGTCCATCACATCAATATATTTTTTTGACATTGTTATTTACCTTTATGATTGTTATAATGTATAATTGCTGCTGTAATAGCAGCTGTAGTGTCTCTGTCATCAACTGCAACAGTGTTTTCTGGCTTCCAAGTACTGGCTTTTTTTTTCTCTTCTTGCGGAAAAAATTTTGCTATTAAGAACGCTTGTAATTTTAATATAAAAATCATGATTGTTAAAAATAAGAAAACGATACCCATACCCAAAGCCATAAACTTTAAGGCTTCTGAGACTAAATTTACTTCTTCCATAAATTACTCCATTTTATTTCGTTTTAAATGATAAAATATCACTTCAAACTAAAATTTATTTATTTTATATAAATATTGCTTTAGTAACTATTTAATTGCTTCATAATCCATTTTAATTTGTAAAATTTCAGTTTAATATAAAATTACTTCAAATTATTTTTTTTTTAGTAAAAATGCATACCAATAATATTATGCTTGTATTATAACGTTTTAGATTAAATCTATTACTAAAATACATATTTTTCTAAAAAAATTGCATTATGCAATTAAAATATACAAATAACTCTTTTTTTGTGATATAATTGTTCTATTTATTAAAGGAAAATAAAATGTTTAATATAAATGAAATAATTGAGAAATTAAGAGATGTTTTATCTAGTGAGAAAAACAATGGGAAAGTATTTGATAAAGAGATTGCAAAAGCACTAGAGCTTACGAGTGTAAATTTTGCGACAATGAAAAAAAGAAATAGTGTCCCTTTCTCAAATATACTTGATTTTTGTGCACTTAAAAAGATATCTATCAATTGGCTTTTATATGGACAAGATCCAAGTAGTTTAATAGACTCTACAGATAAATACTGGATAAAATATTTTCCTACGATAGCTGTAAGTGCAGGTGGTGGAGCATATGATAATATTGATGAGTATGAAAAATTAGATTTGCCAAACTTTTTTATTGATATAATAGGTGGAAAAGAGAATTTAAAAAATATTGAAGCAATTAATGTCATAGGTGATAGTATGGAACCTACACTAAATAATGGCAATATTATTTTTATAGACAAAACCAAATTTGATGTTAATAAAGATGGAATATATGCTTTTGTAAATGAAAATGGTTTATTTGTAAAAAGAATACAAAGAAGAATTGATGGTGGACTTGATATTATTTCTGACAATAGAGAATACCCTATTCAAGTTACAGATAAAAAAGAGATTAAAATATTAGGCAAAGTGATAAGCTCAATAGGAAAAGTTTTTTAAGTTTATAATTAATATGTTATTTGATATAATATTCAAAATTTAAATTTATGGAGTTTATAGTTGGATAGGCAATCCCTTATTTTGTTAGTAAATAGTATAAAAGGTTATTTGTGGAATATTTAATCTTTTTATTTTTTTTAGTTATTGGTGTTTCTTTTTTATGTTCTATATTAGAATCAATTTTATTATCAACAAATGTTTCCTACATTTCCGTTTTAGAAAAAGAAGATCCTGCAGCAGGTAAGTTATTAAAAGATTTAAAAAAAGATGTCGATAAATCAATCTCCTCTATACTTATACTAAATACTTTTGCAAATACTTTAGGGGCTACGGCTATTGGAGTTGAAGCACAAACTGTATTTAATAATGATAGTACACTTGTTTTGATTGTTTCTATAGTTTTAACTTTTCTTATCTTGTTTGTTGCTGAAATTATACCTAAAACTATAGGTGCAATTTATTGGAAAGAGTTAGCACCGCTCGCCGCTCGTTTTATCAATCTTTTTATTATTTTGACATACCCTATTGTTTTAATTACTTTATTTGTAACACGAAAAATAAGTAAAAATAGTGATGGTGATACTGTTTCAAGAGAAGAACTCATTCATACAGCGTTATTAAGTGAAGAAGATGGTATCATCAATGATATGGAATCAGACATCATCGAAAATACATTGAGTCTTAAAGCAATAAAAATAAAGGATATTTTGACACCACGTAGTGTTGTATTTGCAGTAGATAAAAATGTTTTGATAAAAGATCTCCTTGATGATAAACGAACATATAAATTTTCAAGAGTTCCTGTATATGATGGTACGATTGATAATATCGTGGGGATGGTTTTAACCAAAAAGATTTTTAAGCATGCGATTAAAGACCCTGAAGTTTCTATGGAAAATGTGATGATTAAAGTGGAAAGAGTAAATGAAAATATTCCTGTATTAAAGGCATTGAGCAGTTTTACAAAAACAAAAGGACATATGTTAATAGTCGTAGATGGATATGATCAAACTGAGGGAATTGTGACTTTAGAAGACTGTGTTGAAACACTCTTAGGTTTAGAAATAATGGATGAACTTGATACTACAGAAGATATGCGAAAATTAGCCACAACAAAAATGAAAGCAAAACGAAAAGAGAGAGAATCAGAAAATTAAAAGTTTTCTACAATTTTCTTATGATATAATAACTTAAATTGAAGCAGGAGAAAAACTAAATATGGGTAGAGCCTTTGAATATAGAAAAGCAGCGAAAATGAAACGATGGGGAAATATGTCTCGCGTATTTCCAAAACTTGCCAAAGCAATCACTATGGCAGCAAAATCAGGAAGTAGTGATCCTGATACAAATGCAGCACTACGAACTGCAATCACAACTGCAAAAGCACAAAACTTGCCAAAAGACAATATTGAATCAGCAATTAAAAGAGCAAGTGCAAAAGATGTTGCAAATATGGCTGAAGTGAACTATGAAGGAAAATGGAAACATGGTGTTTTGATTTTTGTAGAAACAGCGACTGAAAACACAGCACGAACAGTGGCAAACATCAAAACACTTTTTAATAAAGGTGGAGGATCACTTGTCCCTACAGGTTCATTAGAATTTCATTTTGATAGAAAAGCTATGTTTGAAATGAAAAAACCTGATATGGATATTGAAGAGTTGGAGATGGAACTCATTGATGCAGGGTTAGAAGAGATTAAAATAGAAGATGATGAAAATATCTCAATTATTGCTGATTATACAGATTTTGGAAATATGTCTAATAAACTTGATGAGATGCAATTGGAGTATGAGAAAGGTTCTCTTCAAAGAATACCAAATGCTCCTATTGAGATTAGTGATGAAGAGATGGAAGAACTTTCTGTTTTATTGGATAAAATAGAAGATGATGATGATGTGCAAAATATTTATACAAATTTAGCTTAAAAATATACTAGTAAAAAAGGAAATACAATGGCAGAAAAATATAGACTCGTAACAAGAAGTGATATGGATGGTTTGGTATGTGCGGTTATTTTAAAACAACTTGATCTGATTGATGAGATTACATTTGTTCACCCTAAAGATATGCAAGATGGTAAAATAACAATAACATCAAATGATATTATTACAAATTTACCGTATTGTAAAGAAGCATATATGGTATTTGATCATCATGAAAGTGAAACTATCAGAAATGAAAAAGCTGAAAACCATGTCATTATAGCAGATGCTCCAAGTGCTGCTAGAGTTGTATATGACTATTATGGAGGAAAAGAAAAACTCCCTAATATTAGTGATCTTATGATGGCTGCTGTTGATAAAGCAGATGCTGCTCAGTTTAGTGTAGATGAGATTTTACATCCTGAGGGTTGGGAACTGTTAAGTTTTATTATGGATTCACGAACAGGTCTAGGAAGATTTAGAGAGTTTCGAGTATCAAACTACCAGCTTATGATGGATTTGATTGATTATTGTATCGATCATACTATTGAAGAGATTATGCAACTTCCAGATGTTGTAGAAAGAACTGAATTGTATAAATCATATGAAGATAAGTTTAGAATGCAACTGGAAGAGTGTTCTATTATGTATAACAACTTAATCGTTCTTGACTTAAGAGATGAAGAGATTATTTATCCTGGAAATAGATTTATTATGTATGCTGTAAATCCAGAGATCAATATCTCAATTCATGCTTTAAATGGTTTTAAAAATCAAAATACTGTTTTTGCTATAGGAAAATCTATTGTAAATAGAAATTCAAATACAAATATTGGTGAATTGTGTCTCAAATATGGTGGTGGTGGACATCACGCTGCTGGTACTTGTCAAATTGATAATGATAAAGCGGAAGTGGTTTTGGAAGAACTGATAGAGAAAATTAACCTAGACGGTTAATCTTTCTTTGTTTAATTTACTGCTTCTTTTATAGCATTAAGATAACTTTTATTTGATAATTTTTTATTTTTATATGCTCTATCAAAAGCAGTGCCATGGTCTACTGATGTTCTTTTAATCGGTAGATTTAACGATACATTGATACTCTCTTCAAAATGCAAAGCTTTCAGTGGTGCCAATCCTTGGTCATGATACATTGCACAAAAATACTTATATTTTTTTCTGATATGTGGAGTAAATGCAATATCAGGTACTAACAGATCAAATTTTTCATTTGCAATTTTTTCTGCTTTTTTTATCGCTTTTAGAATAATCAATTCTTCATCACCTAAAACGCCATTGTCTCCTGCATGTGGATTGAGTCCTAAAACAGCTATGGGTTTATTGTTACTTTTGATTGATTGTGTAAAATTAACTAAAAAATGAGTCAATGTGTCTAATTGTATTTTTGAAGCAACCTTTTTGAGTGGTATATGTTCTGTAAACAAAGCTACAAACATCTCCTCACATCCTAGCATCATAATAGCATCTTTTTGAAATATATCACGCAACATATCGGTATGACCTACATAGTGTATAGCAGCTTTATTCCACGCTTCTTTATTGATCGGAAGAGTACAAATAGCATCTACTTTTTTATCTTTTGCCAATTGAATGGCATGTAAAAATGAATCATAAGAAAATTGACCAGAATCTTTTTTTACTATTCCATCATGGATTTTTGTTTTTGTATATGTCCCACTGAGTACAAAATCTTTTGGTATTTTAAGAGCAAGTTTTTTTGCAGCTGATTGAAGTATTTTGTCATTTATACAGTAAATTGGTGTACATATTTTAGAAACTTTACGGTGATTTTCCAGTGCTAATTGTAAACCAATACCATTGATGTCACCTAAACTTATAGCTACTTTTTTTAACATTACTGAATTAACCTTTTCATCTCTATAATCGCATCTTTTAAACCAGTAAATACACTACGAGCAATTATACTTTGTCCGATATTAAGTTCACTGATCTCTTTTATATCTCTCATATGATTTACATTTTGATAGTTAAGACCATGACCAGCTGCTACTTTGAGTCCAATTTTTGTAGCTAATTGTGATGATTTTTGTATCTCGTGGAGTGAATTTTTGAGTTTGTGAGATAACTCTTTTCTTGAAAGTTCTAACTCTTTTATAGTATGATGACTTTTGTCAAGTCCACTATGAAGCATGGCATAAATATTGGCAAAACTTCCTGTGTGTAATTCTATCCATTCGACATTGAGTTTTTGACTTAGTTCAATCACTTTTTTATTTGGATCAATAAAGAGTGAAACCTCAATCTCATTTTTATGAAGTTTTTTAATTACTTTTTTAAGTTGTTTATAATTGTTTTCAACATCAAGTCCACCCTCAGTAGTCACCTCTTGTCTATTTTCAGGTACTAACGTAACTCTATGTGGTTTGTTTTTACATGCGATCTCTATCATCTCATCATTGATACTACACTCCAAATTTACAGGAAGTTGGGATAGTTTGATGATATTGATAGTATCACTATCTTGCATATGACGCCTATCTTCTCTGAGGTGTATAGTGATTTGGTTTGCTCCTGCTAGTTTACAAATACCTAAGGCATCGAGTGGATTTGGGTCATTTATCTTTCGAGCTTCTCTCAAAACAGCAATATGGTCTATATTTACTCCAAGTAACATTTGTTCATCCTTTTGATAATTTGTGCTATTTTATCAAATATATTCTAAATTCAATTCATTAAAAATATTACATTTTTCAATTTAATATCTTTTAACAGCTTTTTAGATAGAATCTATCAATTTAAGAATAAGAAGGAAAGTATAAATGAGTTTTATTGAAACACGAGGAAATGACGGTATTAGAGCCAAAGAGGTTCAATTTTCGGATGCTATTTTAAATCCAAGTTCATCTTTTGGAGGTTTGTATGTACCAAAAGAGCTACCTTTTTTAGGGCTTGATTTTATCACTCAACATTTAAATACTTTTTATAAAGAGTTGGTTTATGATATTTTAAAAGCATTTAAGATAGATATTGATGATGAAACACTTCAAGAATGTGTAAGTCTTTATGACCATTTTGATAATCCTGTACATCCATCACCTGTAGTAAAAATAAAAGATGATCTCTTTGTAAATGAGCAGTATCATGGTCCTACTCGTGCATTTAAAGATATGGCTCTACAACCTTTTGGTTTTATTTTAAGTGCTATTGCTCAAAAAAGAGGGGAAGAGTATCTTATACTGGCAGCTACGTCAGGAGATACAGGACCAGCGGCACTCAATACTTTTAAAAATAAAAGAGGTATAAAAGTGGTATGTCTCTATCCTGATGGTGGGACAAGTGATGTGCAAAGACTTCAAATGGTCACAGAAGATGGTAAAAACTTAAAAGTGATCGGAATCAATGGTAATTTTGATGATGCACAAAATGCTCTTAAAAATCTTTTGTCAAGTCAAAGTTTTAAAGATGAGTTACAAAAAGATGGTATCAAACTCAGTGCTGCAAATAGTGTAAATTTTGGTCGAATTATTTTTCAAATAGTGTACCATTTTGAAAGTTATTTAGAATTAGTAAGACAAGGGGAAATTACACTTGGTGATAAAATTTATATAGATGTACCAAGTGGAAATTTTGGAAATGTATTAGGTGCTTTTTATGCTCAACAAATGGGTCTTCCTATAGAAAAAATGCTCGTAGCATCAAATGAAAACAATATCTTGACACAATGGCTAACAACAGGTAAATATGATATAAGAGGAAAAGAGCTAAAACTTACAAAATCACCTGCTATGGATATCTTAAAATCATCCAATATAGAGAGAGTTTTATTTGCACTTTTTGGAGCTGAACGAACAAAAGAGCTTTTGGAAAATCTCAATACAAATAGTTTTTTTGAGCATACAAAAGAGGAGCTAGAAGAGTTAAAAAAATATTTTTCTGCAACTTATAGTGATGATGCCTATGGACTTAAAACTATCAAAAATTTTGTAGATGATGGCTATTTGATGGATCCACACACAGCTACTTGTATCAAAGCATATGAGGAGTTAAAAGAGAAAGATTTGAAAACTGTGATATATTCTACCGCTGAATGGACAAAGTTTTCCCCTACAGTACTCAATGCTCTCAATGAAAATACTGAAAACTATCGTGATGAAGAGGCACTCAAAGAGATAGCCAAAAAATTAAATCGAAGGATACCAGCAAGTATAAATAAACTTTTTACAAGTGAAGTATTGCATGACACTATTATAGATATAGAAGATTTAGAAAAAGAGATAATTGGTTTTTTATAGTAATCAGAGATAAAAAATAAAAATGGTTTAACATATTTTTGTTAAACCTAAATAGGTAAAAATTAGATTTATATTTTTATTAAAGTAATTTTTATCTAAAATACCAAATATAAATTTTATAGAGATTGAAAAAGAAAATACATCAGGGATAATCATGAATTTAATAGAATTAGGAATCAAAAAAGATTTAATCTCTTTTGATAGCGAAAAAAAATATATAACATACATAGAACAAAATAAAAAAAAAAATTATTCAAATCCTGAAGAAAAAGTACAAGCAGAAGCTTATTTAAAACTTATATTAAATTATGGCTATCCTAAAGAAAACATTGTTCAATTTGTATCTGTAAAAATGGGTGTCTCTTCAAAAGAAGCAGATATTGTAGTTTATAAAGACAAAGAACACACTCAACCCCATATTATTGTTGAATGTAAACATCAAGATGTATCAAATCAAGAGTTTAATCAAGCGATAGAACAAGCGACAAGTTATGCTTATGCACTAGCTGGAACTATACAATATATTTGGGTAGTTTCAAGTATAGAAAAAAGTTTTAGAATAGATAAAGATAGTAGCGTAAAACAGACAATTCCTGATATTCCTAGATATGGAAAAACAGAAATACAAAAATATAAATATGCAAAAGGTGGAAGAGTTTCAACTGATGAAGTGCTTGATACAGAAACAAAAAAAGATTTTTTTGATATAGAGACAATAGAAGAAAGTGAATTAACAAAAAGATTTAAACAAGCACATAACTCACTTTGGGCAGGTGGAGAACTTAATCCTAGTTCAGCTTTTGATGAACTTGATAAATTAATATTTTGTAAAATTTGGGATGAAAGAAAATTAAGAAAAGATGGCAAACCTTATGATTTTCAGATTTTTAGTGAAACTGTCCCAAAAGATGCAAGCGATGAAGAGAAAAAAGAGATAGAAGAAAAAATATCAAAAGAACTTTTTAAAAGAGTAAATGCACTATATGATGAAGGTAAAAAGAAAGATCCCGAAGTTTTTAAAGAGGATATACGACTTGACCATAAAAAAGTTAAAACAGTTGTAAGTTATTTGGAAGATATAAACCTAAGTGAAACAGATTTAGACTCCAAAGGTAAGGCATTTGAAACTTTTATGGGTTCATATTTTAGAGGAGATTTTGGACAATTTTTTACACCTAGAAATATTGTAAAATTTATTGTGAATGTTTTACCAATTACACATGAGAGTAGAGTGATAGATACTTCATGTGGAAGTGGTGGTTTTTTACTCTATGCACTTGATAAGGTTAGACAAGAAGCTAATGAATATTATGAAGATGGTACAGCAAAACATCATAGACATTGGCACGATTTTGCAGAAAAAAAATTATTTGGTATAGAGATAAACGAGCAAATAAGTAGAACTGCTAAGATGAATATGATTATCCATGATGATGGGCATACAAACGTTATCACAAGCGATGGACTTCTTAAAAGTGATGTGATGATTGAAAAAAGTGGCAATGATGAATTTAAATATAATAGTTTTGACTTTATCATCACAAATCCACCTTTTGGTTCATCTGTAAAACAAACAGAATCAGCATATTTACATCAGTATAGTTTAGGAAACAAGGATACATCTTGGTTAGACTTAAAAAATAGTGCTTCAACACAGCGAGCAAATCAAAGTACAGAAGTACTTTTTATAGAGCAAGATTATAACTTTTTAGTAGAGGGTGGATTTTTAGCTATCGTTATACCTGATGGAATACTTACAAATAGTTCTATGCAATATGTAAGGGATAATATAGAACAATGGTTTAGAATAGTTGCCGTTATATCTATGCCACAGACTGCTTTTGCTCATACTGGTGCAGGTGTAAAGAGTTCAGTTTTATTTTTAAGAAAACATAAAAAAGAAACAACAGAAAATATTGAAAATCTTAAAAAAGAGATACAAGAAGATATAAAAACTTCAAATGAGTATTCATCAAAAGTCAAAGATATAGAAAAAGCTAAAAAAGATGAAATAGCCACTTATCAAGGTGATAAAAAAAGTGAATATTTTAAAGAGTGGAAAAAAGAATTAAGTGAAAAATATACATCTAAAATCAATAATTTGAAAGATGATTTAGAAGAACTATATATCAAAGAAAAACAATCTAAACTAAAAGACTATTCTATTTTTATGGCTATAGCAGAAGATATAGGTTTTGATGCTACAGGACGAAGTACTGGAAATAATGAGCTTGAAGTAATCGGAAAAGAACTTACTAGATTTATAAATCATATTATTGAAATGGAATAGATATGAGTGAATTTAAATTAAGTGATGGGTTAGATAAAAGTAAGATATTTTTGATTTTAAATAAAAATAAAAATGATAGATTAGACCCACATTATTATTTACCAAAATTTGATATTTTAAAATTAAAACTACTTAATAGTGGTTTTGAATTAAAATATTTAAATGAAATTTGTGATATTAACAGAGGTGGTTCACCTAGACCCATACAAAATTATTTAACTCATAATGAAGATGGTGTAAATTGGATTAAAATTGGAGATACAAAAAAAGTAGATAAATATATTTATACAACAAAACAAAAAATTAAACCAATAGGTGTTAGATATTCAAGAATGGTTTATGAGGGTGATTTTATTTTATCAAACTCTATGAGTTTTGGAAAACCTTATATTATGAAGACTACTGGATGTATTCATGATGGTTGGTTATTATTAAGAAAAAAAGACAATACTATTACTGATGATTATTTATATACACTTTTAAGTTCAAATATAATGTATCAACTTTTTAAACAGGCAACAATAGGTGGAGTTGTTGATAATCTTAGTATAGATTTAGTAAAAAAAATAAAAATACCTATTCCTAATAAAATAATTCAAAAGAATATTGTAAATATTTTAGATAATGGTATAAAACAAAAACAACAAAAAGAGAAACAAGCAAAAGATTTATTAGATAGTATTGATGATTATCTATTAGATGAGCTAGGTATAACCTTACCAGAGATTGATAATAGTTTAGAAAAAAGAATTTTCGAGGTTAATTTAAGTGAAATTAGTGGTATTCGGTTTGATCCTGATTATAAAAGTAAAATTGATAATTTAAATAATTTAACTTGGAAATATAATTTATATGAATTAAAAGATTTGATGATAGGTTCTGCACAATATGGGGCAAATGAAACAGCACAAGAGTGTACATCACAAGATAATGTTAGATATATTAGAATTACAGATATTGATGAAATTGGCATATTAAAAGAAAATAATATGAAAACAGCAAATATCATACAAGAGCAATATATTCTAAATTACAACGATATATTATTTGCTCGTAGTGGTTCAGTTGGTAGATGTTATATTCACAAAAATATGAATAATAAAGCAATTTTTGCAGGATATTTAATCCGATTTATTTTAGATGAAAAAAAAGTTAATCTTGATTATTTCTTTTATTATTGTCATTCTTCAATTTATAAATATTGGGTAAGTGCTATAGAACGACCAGCTGTACAATCAAATATAAACTCAGAGGAATATAAATCTTTAAAAGTTCCTATACCACCAATAGCAAAACAAAATGAGATAGCCGAGCATATTCAAACGATAAGAGATAATGCAAAAAAACTCAAAGTGGAAGCGGTGCAAGATTTAGAAAATGCAAAGATTGAAGTTGAAAAAATGATATTAGGTAAATAATGGAAACTATAAAAATACAAGTTAATCATAAAGAACCTTTAACATTAAGTAAATTATCAAATATTTTATATGATGAGATAGGGGAAGAATACGATTTAAGTTTAGAAGATATAGAAGATTATTTTACTTTTTTATCTTCTAGTTGTTTACCAAATGAAACTTTTATAACTGTACTTGAATTTAATATACCTAAGTTAATTACAAGAGAAGTATCATTAAAAAGTATTGTCTTTTCATTTTTACAAAGTGTTGAAAATATAGAAGGTATTGTATCTATTACTAAAGTTAATGATACGATATTGCAAGAAACTGCATTTGTATATTATCAAAAAATAATAGAGTTAGAAATGGATATGAGAAATGTATTGACTTATATTTTAGCATATAGTAGTAAAGCTATAAATGATGAATTATTTAAGGTATTTGCAGTTAATCATTCATCAAAAGGAATATCGAATGTAGTAATTAAAGAACAATATGAGAATAAGCTTTTTTATATTGATTTTAGTCAATATGCATCATTTACAGAACCTGAAAAAGTAAATCCTCAAAAAATAGCAGAACTTTTACAGGAACCAAATATAAGTAGTTTTGAACAACTAAAAACAAAATTGGAAGAAAGAGGACTTAAGGAAAATAGACATATTGATTTTATTGCTTCTATTAAAGAGAGGTTAAATCCTCTTGAGAAAATGAGAAATTCAATTATGCATATTAGGAATATTTCAGATAAAGTAATACGAGATTTTGATATGGCTATTGAAGATAATGGTATAAATAAAGGTATTAAAACTTTAATTGCAGATTTTTGGAATAATGAAAATGAAATCTTAAAACAAGAAACTTTTATGAAGTTAGCAGAGATAGAGATTAAAAATATTTTCAAAGAAATAGATGAGAATAAGAACTCTGCTTATTTAAGTCAAAATGATATTGTTAATGCTATGTTAGCTGATGATTATCAAGATTTAGAAACTTTTCAAGAAGATATTTTAGAGTATATTGATTATGAAATAAATATTTTAAATTATACTATTACAGATGATGATTATCAACAGCTTAATATAATTATTGAGACATTTTGGGATGAAGATGAAAATTAACTATATAGATATTTTTATAAAAAATAAATGTGATGAAATATCAACAGATTATACAGAAGATATAAATAAGTTTTTACCATTTTATTCTGATATTCCAAGTGATGATTTAACTTACCTTTTTGCATATTTACATTATAAATTTAATAATTTATTTGAATTTATAAATGATAAGATGAATGTAAACAATCATTATAATGCAGATGCAAGTAGAGAATTAATCTCAACTATTGATTTAAAACAAAAATTAGATAAAGCATTAATAAATTCGCAATATGCTTTTAAAATAGATAATGAATATCTAAATATAATCAATATATGTAATACATTTTTAGAAGGAAGTGGAGGAAGTGCAATACCTGAAAATTTTAGCAAAATTTATATTATTGAAGTTCAACCTATTTTTAATTTAATATCTTCATATAGTAAGAGTAATACAGATATAACAATAATTAAAAAAGAAAAAGATATGATAAAAGTTAAAAATAAAGTATTTATAGTACATGGTCATGATAATGAAACAAAACAAGAAGTAGCTAGATTTATTGAGAAAATAGGATTACAAACTATAATACTACATGAACAAGCAGATAATGGTATGACAATTATTGAAAAAATAGAATACTATACAAATGAAGCTAATTTTGTAATTGTTTTATATACTCCATGTGATAAAGGAAGAGGAGCATTAGAAACTAAAATTAAAGCAAGGGATAGAGCAAGACAAAATGTAGTGTTTGAGCATGGCTACTTAATGGCAAAAATTGGAAGAAAAAATGTATGTGCCTTAGTAAAAGGAGAAATAGAAACACCAAGTGATATAGATGGCGTAGTTTATACATCTTTAGATTCAGTTGGTGGATGGAAAAGTAAATTATTAACAGAACTTAAATCTTGTGGTTATAAGGTAAATATATAATGAATAATTTAACAATAAAAGATGAACTAACAGACTTCCTACTATACACCACACCAAACAGTGATATAAAAATAGAAACATATCTACACAATGAAACTCTATGGCTACCTCAAAAAAGAATAGCAGAGCTTTTTGGAGTACAAAGACCTGCTATAACTAAACACTTAAAAAATATATTTGAAAGTGGTGAGTTAGAAGAAATTTCAGTTAGTTCCATTTTGGAACATACTGCCGAAGATGGGAAAAACTATCAAACAAAATACTATAATCTTGATGCTATATTATCAGTTGGTTATCGTGTAAACTCTTCAAAGGCTACACAATTTAGAATATGGGCTACCAAAATATTAAGAGAGTATATCATCAAAGGCTTTGCTATGGATGATGATAGAATGAAAAATGGTAAATATTTTGGTAAAGATTATTTTAGAGAACTACTTGAACGAGTTCGTTCAATCCGTACAAGTGAAAGAAGAATATATCAACAAATAACAGATATATTTGCTGAGTGTAGTATTGATTATGATAAAAATTCGTCAGTAACAAAAAACTTTTATGCAACAGTACAAAATAAATTCCACTTTGCTATTAATGGACAAACATCAGCAGAAATCATAGAAAACCGTGCAGACCAAACAAAACCATTTATGGGATTACAAACTTGGAAAAATTCACCAAATGGTAGAGTTTTAAAATCTGATACAGTAATAGCAAAAAACTATTTAAGTGAAAATGATATAAAAGATTTAGAAAGTGCTATAAGTGGATATTTTGATTATATTGAAAGAATTATAAAAAATCATACTACTTTCACTATGGAAAGTTTATCAAGTTCAGTAAATAAATTTCTTGATTTTAATGAATACAAAATACTTGAAAACAATGGAACTATATCAAGAAGTCAAGCAGAGCAAAAAGCATTTAGTGAATATGAAGAGTTTAATAAAATTCAAAAAATAGAATCAGATTTTGATAAAGAGATGAAGAAAGTTTTAAAGAGAAATAAGTAGTATTATATATCAATACAACTATCTCTAAAACCTAATTCCAATTTGCAACAATAACCCCAAAACTCACTCTATTTACTTTTACATCATAATCAATTAAGCTCTCTCCATAACCATAGAAATATCGGATAAAAAAATCAAAGTTTTTATTTATTGAGGGAAATGTGATATCGAGTTTTGTATTTCCCAATGATTTATGATAATTGAAGATGTCATTTTGATAAGAGAGGGCAAGGGAATATTTTTTTGACTTGTATTTTATAAAATATTTTTGTTTTCCTAAATACTTTTCAAGCTCTTCATTGTCATCTCCTTCGGTTTCGGAAATGTTAGTTTTACTCTCTTCATCCCATCTGTCCCACAAATTTACGCCATACAATAGATGTGAGTTTTGAAAAAGAAAATGAAGTTCTGTTCTATTCCATGAGCGAGACTGTCCTATATCTTGTCCATTTGATTGGTGTATAACAGCTAGTCGTATTTTTTTAAGCTCTGAATTGCCAAATTTTGTATCTGGTTGCCACTCCAAAAATAGCTCTGGCATATAGTTGTTTTCTCGAAAAGGGGAAGAGTGAGCACTATCATATACTTGCCAAAAAGAATTTTGGGTATAGGCTGTAAAAAGATCTGCTTTTGTATCCAAAAAGTTACTATACAGAGGAATTTTAATACTTATTTGAAATTGTGCCTCATAGGCATCTCTTTTGTAGTCTTTTTTATAGTCTCTCGCTCCATTTGAATCCCAGTGTTTTTCTGTAAGATTACTATTGCTATATCCACCCATCAATATAAAGTTTTGATGGTGTCCCATAAGATTTATACTATATTTACTAGAGTCTACTTTGTCATTGAGTTGTATATCTTTAAAGTACTCTTCTGTATTTTCTATTGCAAAAAGACTCAGTGTAAATGTAAAAAAAAGAAGATATATTTTAAAGATGATAACTCCTTTAGATTAATTTATTAAATAGATTTTGTACAAAAATTTCTATAAATTGTATCGCAAATATCAAAATCAAAGGTGCCATATCCATCCCACCAAATACAGTTGGGATAAATCTTCTTACGAATGCATACGCTGGTCGTGTAAGTCTATCGAGCATCTGTACTATTGGATTGTATGGGTCTGGTTGTACCCATGATAAGATTGCAGATATAATTATCACCCATTTATATAAAGAGAGTATAGTTATAAGTAGTGTAGCAAATGCTACTATGAGTGAGTCTATCATTTTACAATTTCTCCTATGTAGTTTTTTATAAGTGGATATATTTCACTTAAGTTTGGTCCATTTGTTGCACCTGTAATTGCATATCGTAAAAGTACAGGTATCGCTTTTTTGTCTAATTTTGTTTGTTTTTCTATATACTCTTTGAGTTGTGCTAACTCATCAAAATAGGGTGCATTTTGCAAACACTCTTTGAGTAGTTGTAACTCTTTTTGTGAACCCTCCAAATCTGCTTTGGAGTGAAAAATAGTATCTACTTTTGCTTTGAGTTCTTGCACTGTATCACACTCTTGTATATACATCTTGGCAAGTGTTCCTAAATCTTTATCAGCATAGCCCAAAATCTTTGATAATCGTAACTCATCCATCATTTTAAGATGCTCACGATTGATAAACTTTAATTTTGTAAGGTCAAATTTTGCGGCTGCTTTTGAAATTTTATTTACATCAAACCACTCCATCGCTTCTTCCATCGTAAAAATTTCTACAGGAGGATTGTATCCTAACAAAATAAGATAATTAGCAATAGCAGCAGGTAAATATCCTTGATCTACAAGCCATCTCACAGAAGAGACATCATCTCTTTTGGACATCTTTTCACCAGTCTCAAAATTTAAAATCAATGGTAAATGGATATAGTCTATATCTCTTCCATAACCCAATGACTTACGAATATGTATCTGTTTTGGAGTATTTGGAAGCTGATCTTCTCCTCGTACAACCGTAGATATATCATACAACATATCATCTATAGCACATGCAAAATTGTACATAGGCGATTTGTCTTCTCTTAAAAGTATAAAACTATCAACATCAAAAGGCTCATAAGAAAAATCACCTTTAACTAAATCTTTAAATTGTATACTCGAAGCTGGTTTTTTGAGTCGAACAACAAATGGAGCATTACAGTTAAACTTTGTTTCATCACTAATAGTTTCACAAAATCCACTATATCTATAAGGTTTTTTTTCTGCTATAGCTTTTTCTCTATCAAGATCAAGAGCATTTTCACTACAAAAACAATTGAATGCTTTTTTATCAAGAAGTAACTTCATAGCCATTTGAGTATGGTATTTTATATTTTCACTTTGGTGTACAACTCTACTATAGTTGATACTAAAGAGATTTAAGATTTCGAGTATCTCTTTCTCTTTCCCATCGACATTTCGTTTTCTATCTGTATCTTCTATTCGAATAAGGAGTTCTTCATTGAGTTGTTTAGATAGAATATGATTGATAAGAGCAACTCGTAAGTTTCCTATATGCATATCTCCTGTGGGGCTTGGGGCAAATCGTAACAAATGTATTCCTTAAGATGTAAAATTTTATATGATTATATCGAATTGAACTGATAATTTAGTTAGATCTAATCTGTTTTTTACTTTTCACTTTTATTGAGAGTAATGGTTACTTTTAGCCCTTTGTATTCTTTACTTTCATACAATATGATCGCATTTTCTATCTCAATTTTTCCTTGTAAATTTGTAATGATATTATTGTATACATTAGTAAGTCCTAGTCCTATCCCTTGTTTTTTATGTTTTGTAGTAAAATAAGGTTCAAATGCTTTGTGAATATCATCTTCTTTCATACCTCCACCACTATCTTGAATAGTGATGATAATTTCATCTTCTTTTTTGTGTAGATTTACAAAAATATATCTGTCATTGGGAATATTTTCTAAAACTTCCATAGCATTAGTGAGGATATTGAGTAGAGATTGTTGTAAACTGTTTGGGAGGATATAAGTGATAACATCATCTTCTAAATTTGTAATAATTTGGATACCTTTTTGTTTGAATAGATTTGACTTACTCTCTATAGTATTTTGAATAAAAAGTGCAAGATTGGAGTGTATCTTGACATCATTAAATATATTTCCTCGAAAACTTTCTATAGTGTTTGATAATTGATTGGTTATCTCTGTGATTTTGTCTAAGTTTTCATACAACTCAGCGTCTTCTAATATTCCCATCTCTTTTTTCACAGACAAACCAGAAGAACATGTAGAGATCATTGAGAGAGGTTGTCTCCATTGGTGGGCAATATTACTTATCATCTCCCCCAAAGCGACCATTTTATTTTGTTCCATTATCTCATTGTGTTGTTTTTGAATAGTTTGTTTGAGTTCTCTTTCTTGCTGTAACGATTGATTGAGATGAATATTTGCAGCTTCAAGCTCTTTTGTTTTCCCTACGATCTCTTTATAGAGTTTGATCTTGTTGATAAATTGCTGGTCTTCAATTGGTTTAGTCAGATAATCAACCGCACCCACTTCAAACCCTTTGTGTAAAAACTCCTCTTTTTTAAAGGCAGCTGTTAGAAAAATAATAGGAATATTTGTAGTTTTAGGATTTTTCTTAAGATAAGTAGCTGTTTCAAATCCATCCATTCCTGGCATTTGTATATCTAAAATAATCAAGTCAATTTTTGAGGAATAGGTGATTTTTAATGCTTCTTCACCACCACTAGCAAGTATCACCTCAATATCTTTACAATATTCTTCTATGAGGTATTGTAGAGAGATTCTATTTGCTAATATATCATCTACAGCTAAGATTGTAAAGTTTTTCATAAGTTCCTCTTATATATTTTATGTTTTTCATCGACTGTTTTAAAGTTTTTATTATATTGTAATGATTCACTTTCCCCTAAAATTATAAAGCCATAATTATCAAGTGATTCATCAAAAAGAGTATACACTTTTGCTTTTAAATCTTTATCAAAATATATCAGTACATTTCTACAAAAAATAAGTTGAAAATCATTCATTTTTCCATCAAGTGCGAGATTGTGTCTAAAAAATAAGATATTTTTTTTAATCTCATCTTTTATCTCTACAAAAGTATCATGATCATTAAAATATTGGCTAAAACTTTCACAACCACCTGCTTGATAGTAATTTTGGAGATACTTATCATAATTTTTTTTGGAATAGAGTCCATTTTGTGCTTGTTCTAATATCACTTCATTTAAATCGGTTGCATAAATAAGACTTTTTTCTAATATTCCTAATTCATATAAAATGATTGCAATAGAGTAGGACTCTTCTCCACTACTACAGCCAGCACACCAAATCTTTATATCTAAATAACTATCAAGTTTAGGGAGAAGTTCCTCTCGTAAAATTTTAAAAACCTCTGGATTTCTATAAAATGTTGTGACATTCACTGAAATATTAAGAAAAAGATCTTTGAAAATATTTTTATCATTAATTATCTTTTCTTTAAATTCAAGAAGAGTTTTTGGTTTTAGAAGGGTGTAAAAAAGATAAATTCTTCGTTTGATGTGTTTAAAATTGTATCCTCTATAATCATACCCATATTTTTTTTCAATCTGTTCCAAAAATGTATTGAGTTCCTCTGTGGTAAAAATTTCATGTTTCATATGGATTGAAAGAAACTCTTTGATTTTTAAAAGAGGGAAACAGTAGTCAATTTTTTGTGTTTTAAGAGCATTTAAAAGCATCGCTTTTGCATCACACTCTTCTGCATCCAAAACGATTGTAGTAGAGTTGTTTTGTTGAAGAAGTTCTAATACATCACTTCCATCATTGCCATAACCACACAATAAAATAGCCAAAAATTTATCTGTGTATTCATTTGAGAGTGATTCGAATGTAGTACTAATAGAGGGTCTTGAAAAGTTCCTTTTTTCATCTAAAGTGAGATAAATAGATCCATTTTTTACAATCAGATGTGTGTTTGAGGGTGCTGTATAGATAGTAGATGGTTGTATTTTCATGCCATCTGTTGCCAAGATCACTTCGTAGTTTTTTGTATAGGCTTGAAGTAATGTAGCAAACTTACTTTTTTTATCCTCTTTTTGATGCATAACAATAAAAATACTCAAATCTGATTTGGGTAAGAAATGGATAATTTCGATGAATTTTGCCAAACTCCCAGCACTTCCTGCAAGTGCTACAATATGGAGGTCTAATATCTTATTTGTATTTTTTTCATAATGATCTCTATAAGTAACAGTAAATCCCAAATGGATAAGATAAATTTTTAGAACAGATTCATTTGTAGTTATCTTGACACGGTCAGAGAGTTTTTTTAAATATAAAACAATTTTTTTAGGAAGAGAGAGAATATTTAAAAAACTTATCTCGATATTTTTACTTGTCGTAAAAGCTATCAATAATGTCGCTATATCCGCTTTTGTTTCAAGTGATTGCACCGCTATTTTTCTTATTTCTGGAGTTTCTTGAACAATTATATTCATATATGTTGTTTTAAACTCCACTGCTGCATAAGTCCACCTAATATATTTGGATTGATTGGTTTGGATATATAATCATCTGCACCAACTAAAATACATTTTTCTCTATCCTCTTTCATAGCTTTTGCTGTAACTGCTATGATTGGAATATGTTTGAGTAGATCATTGTTTCTAATATTTTGTATGGTTTCATAGCCATCCATCACAGGCATCATTATGTCCATCAAAATAAGATCGATATTATTATCTTTTGCTAAAAAATCCAGAGCTTCTTGACCATTAAAAGCAGTATGGGTATTTGCATTAAACTCTTCAAGTGCTGCTTCTAGTACAAAAATATTTTTGATATCATCATCCACAAGTAATATATTGCTGTTATTGAGATCTACACTATGAAATGGGACATCTTGTGTATTTTTTTTGGGTTGTTGATCTTGTTGTAAAAATAGATTGATCTCACTTAAAATTCTTTCATTTGAATGCTCTGTTTTGATGATGATACTATTGGTGTATTTTTGCAATTGAATTTTTTCTTCTTTTGAAAGATCTTTACTTGTATAGATAATAATAGGAAGATTAGGATGTGAATTTTTAATATATTCACATACTTCGTAGCCACTTCTATTGATAAGATCAAGATCTATAATAACAGTATTATAATGCAATTTTCGTATCTCATGTATCGCTTCTGAAGCTGTATTAACACCTTTGATTTTGACACCATCACCTACAAGAGCAACCAATGCCTCTCGATGCAATGTATCATTTTCTACTATAAGTAAATTTTTGATTTTGTTCTTTTTAAAATTATCTATATTTGTGATCACATCGATAATCTCTCCATCAAAAACAGGTTTTTGTAAGTACCCAATAGCACCCAATTCAAGAGTTTGTGTATTTTTATCTTTTGAAGAGATCACATGCACAGGAATATTTTTGGAATGATTATTTGATTTGAGCTCTTTTAAAACATCCACACCATCCATATCTGGCAAAGTCAGATCGAGCATAATCCCTTTGATGTTGTATTGTTCTACAAGTTGGAGTCCACTTTTTGCATCATGGGCTACAAGTCCATATGAGCCAGATTTTGTAATCTCTTCGTAGACTATCTCTGTAAAAATAGTATCATCATCAATGATTAAGTATGCTTCCTCGTTGTGGGTAAGTTTTTTTCTATCATCAAGTATCTCCACTTTTGAATTGGTGTTAAAAGTAGGTGTTGGTTGTAAAGCAGTGTGCTGTCGAGATATTTTTCTATGATGCTCTTTTTGAAGAGGTTTCAACAAAGGTAAATCTATAGAAAAAGTACTCCCTTTCCCTTCGGTCGATACAACTTCGATCTCTCCACCTAAAAGTTTTGTAAATTCTCTTGAGATAGAGAGTCCTAGACCTGTTCCACCATATTCTCTACTTGTACTGCCATCTGCTTGTGTAAATGCTTTGAATATTATCTCTTGTTTTACAAGAGGAATACCTATTCCTGTATCGATCACTGAAAATTCAATATCTTGTGTAGATTTTTTTGAAGGCATTATTTTAAGGGTAATACTCCCTTGACTTGTAAACTTAAAAGCATTTGAGATTAGGTTTCTTATGATTTGAGATATTCTATCTTTATCACTGTGAATAGTATTTTTGTACTTATCAATTATGATAAATTCAAGTCCTTTCTCATGTGCAGTACAATCAAAAAAATCTTTCATCTGCTCCAAAAACATACCACTCTCAAAACTATCTACAATCACTTCCATTTTTCCAGATTCAACTTTTGAAAGATCCAAAATATCATTGATAAGTCTTAAAAGTTCATTCCCACTCTCAAAAATAGTTTTTGCTTTTTTTCTATCATCTTCAGTGAGTGTTTTTTTTGTATTTTTATGCAATAAAGAGGAGAGTAAAATAATTGCATTTAGAGGTGTGCGGAGTTCATGGCTCATATTGGATAAAAATTCTGATTTGTATTTTCCTGATTGCTCAAGCTCATCTGCTTTTTTTTGTATCTCTTGTTGGGTAAGGACAAGTTGTTGATTTTGAAGAGTAAGACTTTGTTCTGATATTTTTAATTGCTGCTGTTGCTCCTCCATATTAGCATTAGCTTCTTCGAGTTCTTGTTGTTGTTCTTCCATATTTACATTGGCTTCTTCTAGCTCTTGCTGTTGCTCTTGCATACGTTTGTTGGTCTCTTCAAGTTCTGCTTGTTTTTGAGTCAAACTTGTATTGGCATTTTCTGCTGTACTGAGTAGTGTTGTAACTTGATTGTGGTGTATCGCACTTAAAAGTGAAATACAAATAGTTTTGTCTACACTATTTAATAATTCTAACTTTTTCTTTGTAAAAGATTGAGCCGATCCTATTTCGATAACTCCATAGAGTATCTCATTGTAAACCAATGGAAAGGTATAACTCGTATAAGATCTATCTGTATGTGTGGCAGATCTGATTGTGAGGTCTGCTTGGGTTTCATTATTTAATAAAATAGGAGATTTTTGCAGTGCTACTTGACCTGCTATACCCTCACCTAGTAAATACTCAGTAGAAAAGTTATTTTCATTATTTTGTGCAAAATGGGAGTATTGCAAGAGTTTTTTTTCATCTTCATTATAGAGGTAAAGTACAGCAACACCAGCATTTGTATAGTTTCCCAAAAAATCTATAGATCTATTCGTCACCTCTTCAAGAGAATTAGTACTTGCCAAAATCCGATTGAGCTCATTTATACCGTTTTTGATCCAACTCTCAACTTGTTTTTTTTCTATTCTCTTTTTTGTTTTTTCTATACTTTTATTGACAGCAATACTCATAGTACCTATCTCATCTTTTGAAAAATTGTTTAAGTACTGTACTTGATCTACTTTTCCATTGATATAATCAAAAAAGTGGAAGAGTCCTTGCTGAAACTCATTTAATGAAATTATGATATATTTTTGAATAAAATAATAATACAACACCATTACAATACCAAAAATAGATAAAATAATCACAAGCAGATCTTTTTGTAATTGATTTGGTTTAATAAGCACCTCGGCTAAATCTATCTCAGATATTACTGCCCAATTCAAATCATCATCAATATTAAAAAGAGTATAAGCTGATAAAACTTTGTTATCATTATAGTCTGTTATGATTTCGGTATTAGTTATGTTTTGAAATGCTTTTTTGACAGCGATACTTTCGACTTTTCCTGATGATACATTTTTAAAAGAATTAATCACCGAATGCGTTTGAGGACTCAGATAACTATCACTTCTCATCAAATAATCTTTTCCAACGATATAATCTTCTTGTGTTTTCCCATATCCACTACGTAACTGCATAATATTTTTAATATTTTCATTTTTGAGTCTAAAAATCAACACAGATTTAAAAACACCTTTTACAAATATTGGGGCTGCTATAAACATTGAGGGTTCACCACCTCTTGGCTCATAAGCGGACATATCTATAAATACAGTACGTTTATATTTTTTAACTTTACGCCAAATTTGAGCAAGACCACTTTTTCTATAATTACCATGCTCCAAGTTTTCACCAAAATCAGGATATTTTTTATAAGAATACATCACATGACCATGGGCTGCACACACTATATACACATCATCAAAAGGATATACTTGTGTATATTTTTTATAAAACTTATCCCATTTTGGTAAAATCTTTGTCACTTTATCACTAAAAATAGGAAATTTTTCAGCAGTTTTTATATCAAATGAATTATGAATATCTGTAAACTCAAGGGTCAAGTTTTGTACATAGTCTGTATCTGCTAGCAATGTTATCTGTTTTTTATATCTATCAAACATTGATTGTAATTGTTTAATTTTAGAGTCTCTTGTAGCAGTGAGTATTTTATATTCTGTATCAATCAATGCTTTTGTCACATAACTAATAGATGCAGATGCCAATACTAAAGATAAAAAAAGCATAGAGATAGCACTTAAAATAATTAGTTTTGTTTTTATAGAGATATCAGACATCGAAAATAATTGAGTTTGTCGTGGTTTATTCATTTGTTCTGCCATGAAAATCCCTTGAGTTATATAATAATAAATTTTGTGCATTATATAGTTTTTTTAATAAAGAGTAAGAATAGCCATCTAAAAAGAGTAAATTTCTTATCTAAACTTGAGTATAATTTGATTTGAAATATTACAGTAGATCAAGGAGAAGATAAATGAAAATACCAAATAGTGTCTTTTGGATAATAATGGCTGCGATAGCTTTATTTTATATTATGAAAGGGAATGATATGCATAAAGAGAAAATCCCAATTACTCAAAAAGATCAAAAGGTTATAATAGATAAATAGATTATAACCTTTGCTTTAAAAACTACGGTCTATACACTCGTATATTTGTATAGTTTTGGGCATCTCTTAGATACTGTGCATGGAGCTGGCTCATAATCCCTTTATCACAATAAAAGAGATACTCTTTATCTTGTGGTAGTTTTTTAAATTCATTTTTAAGGCTATAAAATGGTATTTTTAAAGTTTCACAAGAGGTTTGGATAGTTTCTTCATCTTGTCTTATATCTATAACAACATATTCTCCAGTAGATAAATCTGTTACTACTTCTATCTCGCCAACACTATTATTGATATCATCTTCGATCTCATCAACATATACTTTTGTAGCATTTTGCACAGCTGCATCAAGTACTTCATAGTTAAATCTTTTGGCTACCTCTTCCATTCTTTTATATGAGCCATGAATGACAGGATTTTTTGAGATAACACCACAGTATTCAGGCATATTTTCAGCAAATCTTCTTGTCCCTATATCATTGGCTATATTCATAATATCTGGCTTGTTCATGGTAGCCAATGGTCGTAAAATAAGTTTGTTGGTTACTTGATCTATCAAAGCTAAATTTCGTAAAGTTTGACTAGAAACTTGAGCGACACTTTCCCCTGTCACTAAGGCATCTATCTCCATCTCATTTGCTATTTTTTCAGAAGCCAAAAGCATCAATCTTTTGAGTGTCACTCCCATATACGAAGGACTCGTAGAACGAAATATCTCTTCGACAACATCTTCAAAAGGGATAGTGATAAAAGAGACTCTATGTGATGCTCCAAATTTATTCCATAAGTACAATGCGACTTGTTTTACACCGATTTCATGTGCCGTTCCTCCTAGATTGAAAAAGACAAAATGTGTTTTGAGTCCTCTTTTCATAGTAAGATATGAAGCAACCGTAGAGTCAAATCCACCAGACATCAAAGAGAGTATATCACCTTGTGTCCCTATAGGAAAACCTGCAAGTCCTGTGTGCTTTTGGGTAATGATATTGAGCTGATTGTTTAACATCTCTATTTTGATAGTGACTTCAGGATTGTGTAAATTTACTGTACTAGTAGGATTGCGAGCGAGCATATATCCCCCTACAGTTTGTTCTATATTTGTCGATTTGAACTCATGTGTACCAGAGCGTTTGGCACGAACTACAAAGCTTTTATTTTGTATAGTGTGTGCCATCATCTCATTGACTTTTACTTTTATATCATCTAATGTATTGATTTTATCAAACTGCAATGCTTCCAAAACTTGCTCGATTCCTGGAGTACGAAGTAAGACGAGTCGTGTTTCTGTGAGATTTTCTATAGGGGTAACAACTTCAATTTTATCTAAAAATTTTTTGACATTAATCTCTTTTGAGATAGAGGCAAGAAGTTTTTTAAGATTGTTAAAGAGTTGTGTTACCATCTGTTTTTTAGCTGCTGGACCTTTGACCATAATTTCAGGAAAAAACTTAATGATAAATTTTTGTGTAGTGATTTGTGATGTTTCCATTGTTTATAAAACCTTTTGATTTGTTAGCGTGATTATAGCATATTCGTGTAAAGATTACGTAATATTGAAAGTTTTGAAGAAAAGAATGTTCAGATAATAATGCTAAACTTTCAAAATAAATGGAATAAAATTTGACAATTTATACTCAAAAAGATACAATAAATCAAAAGACAACAAGGAATATAAAATGACAATGACAGTAGGAATGAGAGAATTATCTAGAAACTCAAATATACTTGATGGATATGATTATGTTGATGTCGAAGATAAAAAAACACATGAATATAAAGGATTGTTTGTATCTCCTAAATATGCTGATGAATTTAAGTCTTATATAGAAAATAAGATATCTAATGAGAAGCAAGAAAAGATAGATAGACTTATGAAATATGCAGGAACTATGGAGATGGAAGAAAGATATAAAGGTTTAGAAGGAAAAGAACTTATGGTTGAAGTCGCTAAGGCTAAATGTGGATTGTAATAAAATATTTTTAGATGCTAATATTCTCTTAGATTTTTTAAATCAAAATCGACCAAATCATAAATCTGCCCATAAATTGTTGTATTTTTTAGAGCTTAATAGTTATTCTATGGTGATTAGTGAAGATATGATTACGAATATTTTTTATATTGAAAAGAATAAGAAGAATGTATTGAATTTTTTAAATGATATTATATTAAATGGTTGGATAATATCACCATTTGGAAAAGAAGTTATTACAAATGCGATAGATTTATCATTGAAAAATAATCTTGACTTAGAAGATACTCTTCAATGCCTCTGTGCAAAAGAAAATCAATGCGAAGTGTTGATAACAAATGATAAGAAGTTTTATGATTGTGGTATATCGGTCTATAGCATAAATGAATTTTTAGATAAACAGAAAGAGTTAAAGTAAGGAGAATTTAGTGAATCAATATAGTGTAAAAAAAGTTGCAAATGCGATTGTGTATTTTAGTGAATATAATGTTCAACATGTTGGAAAAACAAAATTAATGAAACTTATGTATTTTGCAGATAAAATGCATCTTCAAAACTATGGTAAAACTATATTTTGTGATGATTATTACAAGCTTCAAAGAGGTCCTGTGGCTAGTCTTACTTTAAATATTATAAATAATATAAATGAAGATGATAATGAAGATTTTAAATCATATACAGATGAATTTTTAGATGTTTTGAACATTGATATAAAAAAAGACAATGGGGAAAAAATTACAAATTTTAGACCTAAATCATCTTTTCAAAAAGAACTATTTAGTAAATCTGAGCTAAAAATCTTAAAAAGCATAAGTGAAAAATATAGACTGTATACAAAAGAGCAAATATCTGAAGAATCACATCATTTAACAGAATATATAAATACTGAATTAAATAGTATCATAGATATAGTTGATATGGTAGATGAAGAAGAGCAAAAAGAATATATAAAGTATTGGCAAAATGAACATAAACAATTTAATAAAATGATACATAGTTAAAATATGGAAATTTTATTTATAAATCGTTTTGGTGTATATCATTGGAGTGAATATATTTTTGAAGATGGTACTTCTAAAGACAAGTATTGGATATCATTAAACTGTACTATCAATCAAGAAGAATATTTTGCGATACTTCCTACATCAAAAGTAGAAAAGAATAAGTTTAACACTATAGATACTTTTACGATAAAAGAAAAGAGTTCAAAGTATTTTAAAGTACAAACACTTTTAGACTTGAAAAAATTAAAAATAAATAAAAAAGATGAGATAGAAAAAGCGTATCAAAATGATAAATTTATATATCTGGGACTCCTAGAAAAAGAGCTTCAAGATGAAATAGAAAAATGTATACTAGATTCTGATACATTATCAGAAGATTTAATAAATAGACTTTTATGTAAAAAAATTTGAATATACAGAAATAATTGGTTTGGATAATATCATCATTTGGAAAAGAAGTTATTACAAATGCGATAGATTTATCATTGAAAAATAATCTTGACTTAGAAGATATTCTTCAATGCCTCTGAGGGTAAAAGAATCACTTAAGATTAAGTATCGAAATGATATTATTCTAATTATTAAAAATAAGAGCAGATGTAAAAAGAGATAGATAGATATGAGGAAAAAATTACAATGAAAATATTGGTTACAGGAACAGCAGGATTCATAGGCTATCATTTAGCTAAAAAGCTTTTAGAACGTGGTGATGAGGTGATAGGTCTTGATAATATTAATGATTATTATGATGTAAATTTGAAATATGCAAGACTTAATGAACTAGGCATCAATGGAAACTCAACTTCAATTGTGCCAGAAAGTACATTGATTCAATCAACTACATATCCCAAACACAAGTTTATAAAAGCAAATCTTGAAGATGCAAAAACTATAAATAATCTCTTTGAAACTGAAAAGTTTGATGCGGTGATGCATTTAGCAGCTCAAGCAGGTGTACGATACTCTATAGAAAATCCTCAAGCATATATTAGTTCAAATGTAGTTGGATTTATAAATATACTAGAAGCATGTAGAAACTACAGTGTAAAAAATCTAGCATATGCAAGTAGTAGTTCTGTGTATGGCTTAAATAAATCACAGCCATTTCAAACTACAGATAAAACAGATACACCAGTGTCACTTTATGCAGCTACTAAAAAATCAAATGAACTTATGGCTCATACCTATAGTCATCTGTATGGTATCCAAACTACAGGATTGCGTTTTTTTACTGTATATGGACCTTGGGGACGACCAGATATGGCACCTATGCTTTTTACAGATGCTATTACAAACGATAAAGCGATAAAGGTATTTAATAATGGTGAGATGAGTAGAGATTTTACTTATATAGATGATATTGTAGATGGAGTGATTAAAGTTATCGATAATCCAAGTGATTTTAATATTTATAATATAGGAAATAATGCACCTTTATCACTTATGACTTTTATTGAAACTTTGGAAAATGCACTGGCTAAAAAAGCAGAAAAAAACTTTTTGCCTATGCAAGATGGTGATGTGGTAAGTACTTATGCAGATGTGAGTGGACTTATGAATGATTTTGGGTATAAGCCTGATACAGATCTAAAAGATGGGATTGAGCAGTTTGTGAAGTGGTATAGAGGATTTTATGAATAAAAATAATAATATAGTTTGGCATAATCAAAATGTTACAAAAGAAAAAAGAGAAACTCTTTTAGATCAAAAACCTTGTATTTTATGGTTTACTGGACTCAGTGGAAGTGGAAAATCTACTATAGCAAATGCAGTGGAAGTCGCACTTTTTGAAAGAAAAAACAAAACATATCTTTTGGATGGAGATAATGTACGGCATGGACTGACTAAAGATTTGGGATTTTCAGAAAATGATAGAGTGGAAAATATACGTAGAATAGGGGAAGTGTCTAAGTTATTTATTGATGCTGGGATTATCGTTTTGACAGCTTTTATCTCACCTTTTCGATCAGATAGAAAGATAGCACAATCTTTGGTTGATTATACTGAATTTGTAGAGGTTTTTGTAGATACTCCACTTTCTGTATGTGAAAGTAGAGATCCTAAAGGTTTATATAAAAAAGCAAGAGATGGTGCGATAGCTAATTTTACTGGGATTGATTCTCCTTATGAAGTGCCTGAATTTCCTCAAATACGTATCGAAACAGAGAAACTAAATGTAGAAGAGAGTGTGAGTAAAATTATCGACTATCTTATCAAACATGATTATATACAAGGAACCCAAAAATAATGCAATTTGAAGATATAAAAATAGAAGATATAAAAAATATAGCTTTAAAAGCTGGTGATGCTATTATGAAGATATACAACAAAGATTTTCATATAGAGTACAAAGATGATAAATCACCTTTGACTCAAGCTGATTTAAAATCAAATGAAATTATTTGTGAAGCTTTAAAAAGATTATATCCTGATATTGCCCTTATGAGTGAAGAAAATAAACAAACAGAGTATGATATACGAAAAAACTGGGAATATTACTGGTGTATAGATCCTATAGATGGTACAAAAGAGTTCATCAAAAAAAATGGTGAATTTACAGTCAATATTGCACTTATACATAAAAACAGTCCTGTGTTAGGTGTGGTATATGCTCCTGCATTAGATGATATGTATAGTTCAAAACAAGGTGAGGGAGCGTATAAAAATAATCAAAAACTCCCTTTACAAATAAATACCACTCCAAAAGAAAAACTTTTTGTAGTAGCATCCAAATCACACTTATCAAAAGAAACACAAGAGTTTATTGATAATTTAGATACTAAAAAAATAACTCAAGTGTCAAAAGGGAGTTCTTTAAAACTCTGTATGGTTGCTGAGGGTATTGCAGATATTTATCCTCGATTGGCTCCAACTATGGAGTGGGATACAGCTGCTGCAGATGCAATAGTACGAGAATCTGGAAAGATGACATATCAGTTTGAAAGCAATGAACCTATGATTTATAACAAAGAAAATTTACTAAATCCTTGGTTTGTGGTAAAATAATTGTACAAAGAAACAAATAAACGCTCTATAGTAAAAGGGATAAGCTGGAGAGTAGTAGCTACAACAACTACTATCGCTATAGTATATTTTTTTTTTGATAGATTGGACTTAGCAATTGCTGCAGGTATGATAGAAACAGTTTTAAAAATAGGGCTCTTTTGGGCTCATGAGCGTGCTTGGTTCAAAATAAATTGGGGGAGACAAAGAATCGAACCATTTAACTTATGGTTTACAGGGCTTCCTCTTTCTGGTAAAACTACTATTGCAAATGAAGTTTATAAAGAGTTAGAAAAGTTAAATATACCATTGGAAAGACTTGACAGTAAAGATGTAAGAGAGTTGATCCCTGATGTCGGATTTACAAGAGAAGATAGAAACAGACATATGCACAGAATCGGTCATCTTATCAAAACTTTACAAAATAATTCAGTATCAACTGTAGCGTCATTTGTATCTCCTTATCGTGAATCACGAAAAGCGATACGAAAAATGGTAAAAAATAATATCGTAGTATATATAAAAGCAGATATAGAAACATGTAAAAAAAGAGATACAAAAGGAAAGTATAAAAAAGCTTTATTAGGGGAGTATCAGAATTTTACAGGGGTAAATGATGTATACGAAGAGCCAGAACACGCTGAGATAGTAATCGATACGGATAATATAGATGTGACTGAGGCTACAAAAGTGATTGTTACATATATAAAAAAGAAGTATATTCAATAAATGAAAAGTAAAATAAAACTAAGTAAAAGATACTAATTCATGAAAATCATAGAAAAATTTAATTTTAAAAATATTAGAAAGGATACATTTGTTATTTAATAGTTATGAGTTTATATTCGTTTTTTTACCAGTTACATTTTTAATATACTTCTATTTAAATCATAAAAGACTGACAGAAGCAAGTAAAGGCTTTTTAGTATTTGCTTCACTTTTCTTTTACAGCTGGTGGAATATTGCTTATTTACCAATTATATTAGCATCAATGCTTTTTAATTATATTATTGGAAATAGTCTTAACAACAAAGAGGATGGTCATAGATTTTCAAAAAAATCAATATTGACTTTTGGTATTATTTCAAATTTAGCCTTACTTGGGTATTTTAAATATTCAGATTTTTTAATAGAAAATATTAACCTATTAGGTGATGGGAATATTCCTACCTTAGATTTAGCATTACCATTAGCTATATCATTTTTTACATTTCAACAAATATCATATTTAGTAGATAGTTATAGATCTGAGACAAAGGAGTATGACTTTTTGAATTATGCTCTATTTGTTACTTTCTTTCCTCAACTGATAGCTGGTCCAATTGTTCATCATAAAGAGATGATGCCACAGTTTGATAAAATAAGAAATAAAGTAAAAAATTATAAAAATATAACTTTAGGACTTTTTATATTCTCTATTGGATTATTCAAAAAAGTTGTGATAGCAGATACTTTTGCTATTTGGGCTACGGCTGGATTTGATACGGCATCTACTCTAAATCTATTTGAAGCTTGGGCTACATCTTTATCTTATACCTTCCAGTTATATTTTGATTTTAGTGGTTATACAGATATGGCTATTGGTTTAGCATTATTATTTAATATAAAACTACCTATCAACTTTAACAGTCCTTATAAGGCTACTGATATACAAGATTTTTGGAGAAGATGGCATATTACCCTTTCTCGATTTTTAAAGGATTATGTATATATACCTCTTGGAGGAAATAGAAGAGGAGAGTTTGGAACATATACTAATCTCTTAGCAACCTTTATAATTGGTGGAATTTGGCATGGTGCTGGTTGGACTTTTATCTTTTGGGGATTTTTACATGGAATTGCCTTAGTTATTCATAGAGTTTGGAGTACATTAGGTTTTAAACTTTGGAGTTGGTTGGCTTGGTTGATTACATTTAACTTTGTGAATATCGCTTGGGTGTTTTTTAGAGCAAAAGAGTGGGATGATGCTGTTAAGGTTTTGAGTAGTATGTTTAGTTTAAATAATGTTGTATTACCAGAAAAATTAGAAAATAAATTCTCTTTCTTAAGTAATTATGGTATTCAATTTGATGCTTGGGCAAGAGATATAACAGGTTCAGATTGGACAATGATTGGTTTAATAGTAGGATTTATACTTATACTTGTATGTAAGAATTCTACTGAAAAATCAGATAGTTTCAAGTTGAATTATAAAACTGCTGTTTTATCAGGATTAGCTTTTTTCTTTGGCTTATTATCGCTTAATAATATGTCTGAATTTTTATATTTTAATTTTTAAGGAGAACTAAAATAATGAATAGTAAACAATGGATAATTATTGTTTTTTTTATACCTATCGTATTAAGTGGAGTTGCTATAATTTTAATTAAAACTTTTAATCTCCCTTTGCGATTTTCAAACTCTATTTCTTATGATGTTAAATTAAATTATATACAAAATAATAAATTAATGAACAATAGTGACACTATTGTTATTGGTTCATCAATGGCACTAAACAATATCAATGGAATCGAACTTGAAGACAATTCAATCAATATAAAAAAAGTAGCTAATTTATCTTCATGGGGATTACAAACAAGTGAAGTATTACAGCTTATAAAATTAGTAGATTTAAAGAATATTAAGTATTTAATTTATTCTACACAGTATTTTGATTTTCGAGAATCGAGATTGAAAAATATAGATGAAAAAGAAGTGGAAAAATATCTTAATAACCAATTTACTTTGTATCCATACAAAATAACAATACAAGGTTTAACAAATAATTTAGCAAATAATATAAGATATAAAAATTTATATTTAAATCCTAATAAATATTCTTATTTGGATTATGATAGAACAGGTAGTATTAATTTAACATTTGGCTCAGAATTTATAAAAAAAGATAGATGGGAAAATGAATATAAAAAAATATATAATCTTTCAACACAATGCTTTGAAGCTTTAGCAGAACTAAGTCAAATTAGTAAGCTACATAACATTCAATTAATTGTAATTACAACACCAATAAGAAAATCAATTTTATATAGTAATGAGGGTGTATTAGATATTTTCAATGAATTTACAACTAAATTAAGTAATTTATCCATTAAACAAAATTTTATATATCTCAACACTCAAAGTATATTAAATTTGACAGATGAATATTTTGTAGATAGAACTCATCTTAATAAAAATGGTGCAACATTAGTAAGTGCTGAAATATCAAAATTAATTGATATAAATATAAAAGAGATCAATGAAAAGAAGTAGAAAAAAAGCTGTTTTAACACAAGCCGTAGGTGGATATATAAATACAGCTATCTCAATCACACAAGGATTGTTACTTTTACCAATTTATTTTAAATTTATTGATATTTCAACTTATGGGTATTGGGTAACTATAGGGAGTATTATAGCACTTTTGAGTATAGTAAATTTTGGTGTTGAAAATTTGACAATGCAAAGAATATCAAGTGCTTATGCTAAAAAAGACTATAAATCTGTTTGTGATTATTTTATAAATAGTTTAGTTTTGTATAGTGTTATTTCTCTTATCTTTATAATTATTGCAAGTAGTAGTATAAGTTATTTGGAAACAAAGGTAGACATCTCTCAAGCATTAAAAGATGAATTAATAGTTGCCTATTACATCTCGATAATAACAATGGTACTAAGCTTTTTTACAAATGCATTGAAAGGATTTTCTGTATCACTATTAAATCCACTCTTTGGGGTATATTCAACAATTGTTGCAAGAATAATAAGTATTATTGTAACAATAGTATTATTATATAAAAATATAGGTCTTTTATCTATACCCATAGGTTTACTTGTATCAGAATTAATTATTGTAATATCAAATGCAATCTTTGTATTTGTACAATATAAAAAGTTCAATATATCATCTAAAATAAATTTACTTATTTTAAAAGAATATATATGTTTTAGTCCACACCTTTTTGGTTTAATTTTAGGTAATATGATGACAAATAAATCTCATCCTTTAATTATTACAACTTTATTAGGTTCAGAGATGACTACTTTGTATACTGTTACAAGAAAAGTTATAGATATAATTCTTCAGTCTGTAAATATAATAAATTCATCGTTAATAGCTCCAATTTCACACATGATAGGAGAAGGAGATACTATAAAGATTGCAAAGATAGTTTTAAAGATTATGAATTTAAGCTTTATGGTTACATTGTTATTGATAGGAGGATATATATCATCAAACTATATTTTTGTATCATTATGGTTGGGGATTGATAAAGTTTTGGATAATGAGATAATTATGATGATAGGTTTAGGTGCTTTAGTACTTTCAATGACAAGAGTGTTACGAAGTATATTAATTGGATTTGATGAGTTTAAATTTACATCATTAGTTGTTTTCATAGAGGGTATATTATTTATTTTATCTTCATTATTATTAATTAAATTATTTGGTATTATTGGTATTGCTTATGGATTATTAATAAGTAGTTCATTTGTATTAGTTTTTATGTATAATAAAATTTTAGATAAATTAAATAAAAGTATAGAGATAAAATCTATTTTTATTAACAGTATATTTATGTTAACATCTATTATCTTTATTTATTATATTCAAACTTATCTATATAGTGACATAAGTTGGTTTATTTTTATATTACAGGTTTCAATAACAGTATTGGGGATAGTGATGATAGAACTTATGTTTAATTACAAATATTTTAAAGAGATTTATAAAGGAAATAAATGAATGAAAAAAAAGAAGACTTGTATATAATTGGTTTTCCAAAGTCTGGAAATACTTGGTTGGCTAGACTTATCGCTGAGGTGACAAATTCAAATATAACAGTTATAAATGAAAAAGATACATTACATAAAGTAGAAAATAGCGATGATAGAGATGGTATCTATCAAATACATAAAATTCACTATACACAAGATATAGCAAGAGTTATAAAAGCAAAAAAAGTTTATATCATCAGGGATCCTCGAGATACTTTTGTTTCTGGATTTTTTAATAATTATAGAAGTATTAAAGAAAAAAATATTTTAAATAATAAATTTTTAAGAATATTTTTTGATTATGAGATAAAAGGAATAAACAAAATATGGCAAGGTGATGTTATCTCAAGGTTAAAAAGATATAGTTATTTATTTTTAAAAACAATATTTTTTAGTCCTAAAAGAAATCATGTAGGAAACTGGAGTGAACATATAAAATATTGGACTGACTTAGATAATATAGTTGTAGTCAGATATGAAGATTTATTAGAAAATACAGAAGAGAAATTATCTGATATACTAAATCAACTAGATATAAACATATCAAAAGAGAAACTAAAAAAAACTATTGAAAATCAAAGTTTTGAGAAGAAAAAGAAAAAATTTATTGATAATGGTGATATAGAAAATGCAACTTTTATGAGAAGTGGGAAAAAAGAAAGTTGGAGAAATTTATTAAATAAAAATATTCAAAATCATATAGAAGATACTCATAAGGATATGATGAAACAATATAAATATAAGATAGGTATATAAATGTTTACTAGAAAAAAGAAAATTTTTATACCTATAGGAAGTAGTTGTTCTGTAGCTTCTTATCTTAGACATATAGGATATAGAAGAGAAGCTTTTCCTTTTGATTGGACAGTAACTCCCATAGATAGTGCAATTAATCTTATAAATAATGATTTTGAAGATTTTTTTGAAAAAAAAAACTTAGTATTTTTAGAACCAACAAATAGGTTGCTTTTTAGAGAAAATGGAATCGATGTAGAAGTATCTGAAGAGATTATAACACCTGTATATGATAAAGAACATCATATACTTTATGTACATGATTTTTCTAAAAATGCTAAAGAAGAATATGATATGGTAAAAGAAAAATATAGTAAAAGAGTCAATAGATTAAAAGAAGTATATAATAATGAAAATATAAATATTACTTTTATATTTGATAATACTAAACCAAATGATTGGCAACAAGAACAGTATGCTAATGCTAATTATGAATTTAAAGAGTTATTAATTTCAGATTTAAAAAATATAAATATTCAAAGAAAAAATATAAATATTATTTCTTTGAAAGATTTTAAAAAAAATACTTTTATTCTAAAGTTATATAAAAGTATTTCAAAGAAATTAAGATTAAATAATGCAAAATAAAATAAAAAACCTTATATCATTTTTTTACGATGGAGAAAAGTTCAGAGGTTTTATTTATTATATATTTAATAAAACACTATTTAAGAAGATTAAATATCCTTTTATGTTATATCCAAATACTTATATTAAAAATAAGAAAAAAATATCATTTGGTAAAAATGTTACAGTTTCATTTGGTGCATTAATTAGTCCAAAAGAATTAATAGTAGGCAATAATGTATGGATTGGAATAAATTGTTTTTTATGTGGTAAAGTTAAAATAGGTGATGATGTAATGATTGGACCAAATGTTTCTATACCTGGAGCAGAACACAATTTTAGTAGAATTGATATACCAATAAGAAATCAAGGAAATAGTGTATATGGTACAATTATAGAAAATGATGTGTTAATTGGTGCAAATTCAGTTATTATTGATGGTGTAAGGATAGGACAAGGTTCTATTATTGCTGCGGGAAGTGTAGTTACAAAGGATGTAGAACAGTATAGTATAGTTGCTGGAGTTCCTGCAAAACTAATAAAAAAAAGAGGTTAAAATGAAAAATAAGATAAAAGTAATTTTAAAAATAATAGGTATAAAAAATATACTTTTAACTTTGAAATCAATACCAAGGTATTTTGATTTTTTTAAAGATTATAAAAAGTTTAAAAATAAATATAATACAGTAAATACTACAATGAAGTTGAGATTTGAAGATCTTCAACCGTGTATTCATGATAAAACAACAACGACACCATTTGATAGTCATTATATTTTTCATACAGCTTGGGCAGCTCGAAAACTTAAAGATATAGCACCAAATGTGCACTATGATATATCATCAAGTTTGTTTTTTGTTTCTATTGCATCGGCATTTACAAAGATTAAGTTTTTTGATTATAGACCTGCTGATTTACAATTGTCAAATCTAACATCTGAACATGCTGATTTAGTAAACTTACCATTTGAAAATGAAAGTATATCTTCTCTGTCTTGTATGCATGTTATCGAACATATTGGATTAGGAAGATATGGTGATCCATTGGATGCAGAGGGAGATATAAAAGCTGTAAAAGAGATAAAAAGAGTTTTGTCAAAAGATAGTAATTTATTATTTGTAGTACCAATTGGTCAAAGTAGAATAATGTATAATGCTCATAGAATTTATTCATATAAAAATATTATAGATTATTTTGAGGGATTTGAACTTTTAGAGTTTTCACTTATACCTGATGATGATAAAGGTGAAAATATAATTTATAATGCAACAGAAAAAGAATCAAATATGCAAGAATATGGATGTGGACTTTTCCATTTTAGAAAGATTAAATAATATGAAAACTATAAGTTATATTACATCTACATTTAAAAATAATGATTGTTTTATAGATAATAATGATTTTCGAGATAATTTTCTATTCTTTATAACAAACTTAAAAGATAAATTTTTGGGAGTTGGCATAGATATATCTACATCTGACATAAATATTCCAAAAAGTTCAAATATAATTTTACAAGATGGATTAAATATAGAACCTTTAAAAAATATTCCTAAAAATAAATATTATCTTCTTATTTTAGAAAGTCCTCATTTTGACAAAGGATTAATAGATAAATCTAACCATAAATATTTTAAAAAGATATTTACTTGGAATGATGATATGGTTGATAATAAAATATATTTTAAAATCAATTATGCATTTGATATACCAAAAACTATACCAAAAAAGTTTTATAATAAAAAACTATGCTGTGTAATCGCTGGACATAAATCAGCTAATCATCCTGATGAATTGTATACTAAAAGAGTAGATTTTATACGATGGTTTGAAAAAAATCATCTTGAAGAGTTTGATTTGTATGGTACAAAATGGGATCAGTATAGATTTGGTCATAGTTTTTTTGGGAAAGTACTTAATAAAATAAAACCATTACGAAAAAAGAAACTTTTTCCATCATACAAAGGTATGGTAGATTCAAAATACGAAACTATGAAAAACTACAAATTTTCAATATGTTATGAAAATATAAAAGATCAAAATGGATATATAACAGAAAAAATATTTGATAGTTTTTTTGCTGGGTGTGTGCCTATATATTGGGGTGCAAAAAATATAACTACACATATACCAAAAGAGTGTTTTGTAGATAAAAGAGAGTTTGATAGTTTTGAGGATATTTATGATTTTATGAAAAATATGGATGAAAAAACTTATCTCTCTTATATCGAAGCGATAGAAACTTTTTTAACGAGTAGTAAAGCTGACCAATTTCGTGCAGAAGTTTTTGCAGATACTATAGTGGGTGAGATTGTGAAAGATTTGAATAGTTAGAATTATAAATGCACTTGAAAATCAAGTAATAAAGTAAATATAAATAAAAGTGAACTAATATGATAATAATTAAAATAAATGGTGGACTAGGAAATCAGATGTTTCAATATGCTTATGCAAAAGCAATAGAGCAAAAGGGATATGATGTAAAAATAGATATATCCGCATTTGAGCGTTATAAACTTCATGGAGGTTATCAATATAACATAGTTAAATAATAATGATATAATATGAAAAAAGAAAGGTATACAATGATTGATATAGAAGAGTTAAAACCAAAAATTATAAAAGCACTTATGCCATTAAATCCAAATAAAATTATTCTTTTTGGTTCTTATGCATATGGTACGCCTAATGAAGAAAGTGATATAGATTTATTTTTATTAAAAGATGACTTGATGATTGATGATACTCGACTTTATGAAAGAGAAGCAAGTCTAAAACTTTTGGATATTAGAAGAAGCTATAAAACAAATGGGATAGATATATTATCTGCACCAACTGAATATATAAAACAAAGAGAAGATTATTTTTATAAAATAGATATCTTACAAAATGGAAAGGTATGGTATGAACGAACAAGCCGCTAAAGAATGGTTAAAAAAAGCTTGGCATAATTTATCAACAGCACAATTGTTGTACAAAGCAGAACATTATACAGATGTAATTGCTGTTGAACTGCATTATGCATGTGAAAAAACTATGAAATCTATATTGGCTTATCAAAATAAAAAGATATTAAAAACACATAATTTATTTGAAATTCATCTTGGGATACTAGAAATTATTGATTTAAAAGATTATGAAAAATTATTAGAACAAATTTCAAAATATCATATAGAGGAATCTTACCCTGTATTTGATAGACAGTTACCATCTAGAGAAGAGATGAAAGAAGTGTTAGATTTTTCTTATGATTTATTTAAAAGAGTTTGTAATATACTCAACATAAATAAAAGTGAACTAATATGATAATAATTAAAATAAATGGTGGATTAGGAAATCAGATGTTTCAATATGCTTATGCAAAAGCAATGGAGCAAAAAGGATATGATGTAAAAATAGACATAACCGCATTTGAACGTTATAAACTTCATGGAGGTTATCAATTAGATAAATTTAATATTGATTTAGAAATAGTTGATAAACATAAATTGGTTGATTTATCTATTTTAGGATTTGTTTCTCAAATTAGAAATAGATTAAAAATAAAAAATAAAAATTGTTTAGTCGAAGAATCTCTTTTGTTTGATAAAAACTTTTTGTTACCTACTGATAAAAAATATATTGAAGGATATTTTCAATCAGAAAAATATTTTTTAGGTATAAAAGATTTATTACAAAAGCAATTTAGTTTAAATAACAATCAATTAAATTCTTATACACAAGAGATAAAAAATCAAATTAAAAATAGTGAAAATAGTTGTTCTCTTCATATACGAAGAGGAGATTATTTAAACAATAAAAATTTATCTGTTCATGGGACTTGTGACTTGGAATATTATAAAAGATCAATAAAGTTGATGAATAGTAAAATTAAGACTATAAACTATTTTATCTTTTCAGATGATATTGAGTGGTGTAAAGATAATTTAAAAATGGAAAATACTTTATTTATAGAAAATAAAAATTCTTTACCACACGAAGATATATATTTAATGACTCTTTGTCAAAATAATATTATTGCAAATAGCTCTTTTAGTTGGTGGGGAGCATGGTTAAATCAAAATGATGATAAAATAGTAATCGCACCGAAAAGATGGTTTGCAGATGATGAACTGTATAAACAAAGTGGGGATATTGTTTGTGATAAGTGGATCAAAATATGAATAAAAACCCAATGATATCTGTTATTTTACCAGTTTATAATGCAAAAAAATATTTAGATGAAGCAATAAATTCTATCTTAACGCAAACATTTAAAGATTTTGAGTTTATAATCATAAATGATGGTTCTACAGATAATAGTCTGAATATAATAGAACACTATAGGAAAAAAGATAATCGTATAGTTTTAATCAGTAGAGAAAATAAAGGATTGATTAGTAGTTTAAACGAAGGTATAAAAAAATCCAAAGGTAAATATATAGCTCGTATGGATGCAGATGATATAAGTCTTTCTACAAGATTTGAAGAACAGTATAATTTTTTGGAAAAGAATTTAGATATTGGAGTATGTGGAACTTGGGCTGAAGTTTTTAAAAAAGGTTCTCAATCTAGATTTTTGAAACATCCTATCACGCATGATGAATTATTGACAAGACTTCTTTTTTCTGTACCTTTTGCTCATCCTAGTATAATGATGAGAAAAGAACTTTTTGATAGATACAATTTAGAATATAATTTAGAATATAAAAATGCAGAAGATTATAAGTTTTGGTTGGATATTTCTAAATATACAAAGTTTGGGAATATACCAAAAGTTTTATTTAAATATAGATATTTAGAATCTAGTGTAAGTCGACAAGCTGATAATAAAAGAGATGATGAAAGATTTAATACAATTAGTAAAATTTTTACAGAGATATTAGATCAACTCAATATTAAAAATAGTGAAGATGAAAATAGATTACATTTTATACTTGGATTAAATGAAAGAATAGCCAAAGAAAAGTTAGATTTAAAAGTAGTCAATAATTATATTATTAAAATAATAAATGCAAATAAACAAGCTCAATATTTTGATGAAGAATTTCTGAGTAGATATTTAGTAAAAAAATATTTATTGGTAGTTTATTATAAAATAAAAAATAAAGATAAAACTTTTGTAAATGCAATTTTTTATAAATTATTTTGGATGGCAGTACTCAATATAATAAAGGATAAAGTCAAGTGAATATAAGTTTTATAATCATAGGTAAAAATACAAGTAAAACACTGGATACTTGTATTACATCATTACAAGATGCTGTACTAAATACACCTATTGTAAGTGAGTATGAAATAATTTATGTTGATTCTAAATCGACAGATGATTCTGTGAAAATTGCAAAAAAATATGATATAGAATTAGTAAAAATAATAAATGGTTATACTACAGCTTCTTTAGGGAGATATCTAGGAAAAAAATATGCAAAATATAATAATTTCGTATTTATAGATAGTGATATGTATCTTGATATTAATTGGCTTAATAATTCTTTAGAATATTATGAAAAATATGGTGCTATAATAGGTGAACGTCATGAAAAACTTTATAAAAATGATATTGTTTTTCAAGAGATTCCTTATTTTTATGGTATTGAAAAAGTGGAAATAGCAACAAATATTGGCGGATTTCTAATGATTAAGAAAGAAATAATTGAGGATATAAATTATTCTCCTATTATAAAAAATGAAGAAGAAAAAGATTTTTATTCAAAATTTTTGGATAAAAATAAGATTTATAAAATACCAGAAAAAGCCTATATCCATAATAATAGAAATTTATCCGCATCAAGAATTAAGGATTATTTGCATCCTTTTTCAAAAAATGGCTATATATTGTCTTTATATAATTCAATTAAAAGTCATTATTTTTTAAATTATATAACATTGCAAAAAAATTATGTACTTTCAATGTTTGTTTCGATACTTTTTTATACTTTTTTACTCACTGGATATTATATTGGTTTAGTGAGTATATTATTGATTGTATTAAATGGTAAAAAACGGATTAAAGGTTCTTTGATGACTGCATTATTTTTTCCTTACAAATTAATCATGACATTAGTTATGATTAATAAAAAATATAGTTGTAAATATATTTATAAAAAAGAAACTATTTGTTTAGATATATAGATTATAAAAGTTACAAAAGGAAAATACTATGCTAAAAAATAATAAAATTGCAATTGTAGTCAATGATTCGTGGGCAGCATATAATTTTAGACTCAATTTAGGACGAGCACTTAAAGAAGCTGGATATGAAATTGTGTATATTTGTCCACGAAATGAATATAGTAAATTGATTGAAAAAGAGTTTCAATTTATAGATGTTAAATTAGATACAAAAGGAACCAATCCTATTGAAGATATTTGTACGATTTATAGATTTTATAAGTTATATAAAGAGATTCAGCCCAGTGTTATTTTACACTATTCTATTAAACCAAATATATATGGTACGATTGCTGCGGGTATCTTAAATATTGACTCAATTAATAATATTGCTGGTCTTGGTACGCTATTTATCAAAACAAATATTGTAACAAAAATTGCAAAATATTTATACAAGTTTTCACAAAAAAGAGCTAGTAAAGTTTTTTTTCAAAATAAAGATGATTTCAAAATATTTGTTGATGAAAAATTGGTAGATAAGAGTAAGTGTGCTATTTTACCTGGTAGTGGGGTAGATATCAATAAATTTAAACCAATTCCAAAAAAACCAAATAATAAATTTGTTTTTTTACTAGTGGCTAGAATGTTATGGTCAAAAGGAATTTCAGAGTATGTAGAAGCTGCCAAAATAATTCAAAAAAGTCATAATAATGTTGAATTCCAATTGTTAGGTCAAATTGGAGTGTTGAGTCCAACTGCAATACCTAAAACACAAATAGAAGAGTGGGATGCAAGTGGAGTAATTAATTATATAGGGACGAGTGATAATGTACAAATAGAGATAGGACAATCAGATTGTGTTGTATTGCCATCTTTTTATAGAGAAGGAACACCTAGAGTATTGTTAGAAAGTGCGAGTATGGAAAAACCGATTATTACAACGAATAATGTTGGCTGTAAAGATGTAGTAGATGATGGTAGTAATGGATATATTTGTAAAATAAAAGATCCTATAGATTTAGCAAAAAAGATGAAATTGATGATAGAGTTAACAGAAAATGAGCGAAACATTATGGGTAAAAATGGAAGAATTAAAATAATAAATCAATATGATGAAAAGATTGTAATTAAAAATTATTTGGATTCAATTGAGAATTTAAATCAAGAAATAATAAAATAAAAAATGAAACCAAAAAAAATACTTTACGGCTCAAGTGACTTTAAAAGATTTAAAATAGTGATGAATATATTGAACAAATGATAAATAATTTTACACTTATTTATATTTATCAAAAACTAATGAACTTGAAGTTGTCTTTAAAAGAGAAAGAAACTTTAGAATGTATACAAAGACAAAGAGATAGTTTTAAGAATTATGAAGAACTAGACAATAAAAATATATCTATTGTGGAAAGTTTTAAGATACTTAAAATTTTAATGGATTTAGAAAAGGAAAAGAGAGGTTATGAAATAATATGCGATTAACAGAATACGAAATAAAATCAATTAAAAAAGCTTTTAAAGAGTGTTTTAAAGATGGTAATATATACCTTTTTGGCTCAAGGGTAGATGATACTAAATTGGGTGGAGATATTGATTTGTACATAACAGAACATAATGAAGTAGATATCTTAAATAAAAAAATACAATTTTTAGTATCCTTAAAGCAAAAAATAGGTGATCAAAAAATTGACTTGATAATTTCTAAAGATAAGAAACGAATTATAGAGCAAGAAGCAATTAAAAATGGAGTTATATTATAATGAAAAATATAGATGATAGTTTGAAACAAAAGTTATATGAATGTGAGCGGCATATAGAAAAACTTCAAGATGCAAAAGAGTATATTGGCAATATTATGCCATTAACATTAGAACAGTATTTAAATATAGATAAAATACAAAGTAGTTTTATAGACCAATTAAATTTTAGATTTTCTAAACTTCAAGATACTATAGGAGAGTCAATATTAAGGGGTATTTTGATACTTTCAAAAGAAGATGTTAAAAAGATGACTTTTATAGATATTCTTAATAGATTAGAAGGATTAGAGATTGTAGATAAAAATGAATGGTTAAACTTAAGAGAAGTAAGAAATGATATAGCTCACGAATATAGTTTTAATCAAGATGAGGTCGTAGGGAGTATAAATATGATATATGATAAAACAAATCAACTTATCAATATATACAAAAAACTATCATCTTTTATAAAAAATATGAATGATTAAGAATAGCAGAGAAAGAACTTAATTATTACAAAAAATAACTCAAATCTTTTGTAAGTTCAAAGTGGTAGATTAAAAAAATCACTAGTTGCGATAAAGAAGATCAAAATATTAGTAAGTTTGAATGGGAGATAATATGAAACTAAAAAAGCTACCAATAGGGATACAAACATTTAAGACAATAAGAGAAGATGACTATCTCTATATTGATAAAACAAAAGAAGCTTATGAGCTTATAGATAACTATACTTATTGTTTTTTATCAAGACCTAGAAGATTTGGTAAGAGTTTATTTTTGGATACTTTACAAAATATATTTGAGGGGAAGAAAGAGCTATTTGAAGATTTGTATATTTATGATAAGTGGGATTGGGATACGCAATATCCAGTTATAAAAATAAGCTGGGATGGTCAAATAAGAACTATAGATAAGTTAACTAAAAAGTTACATAAAACAATACTAGATAATCAAGAAAGATTAGGAATAGATTGTGTATCTAAAGATTCAGCAATATGTTTTGAAGAATTAATCCAAAAAGCGTATGAAAAATATAATCAAAAAGTTGTAATATTAATAGATGAATATGATAGACCTATTTTAGAAGTGATAGAAGATATAGAAAAAGCAAAAGAGCATAGAGAGTTTATAAAAGGGTTGTATTCGACTATTAAAGGCTGTGATGCTTATGTAAAATTTGCTTTTTTAACAGGAGTGAGTAAGTTTAGTAAAGCTTCTATTTTTAGTGGATTAAATATGCTTACAGATATAAGTCTCAATAAAAAATATGGAGATATTTGTGGATATACTCAAAATGATATAGAAACAAGTTTTTTACCATATCTTGATGGGGTAGATTTAGAGAAGTTAAAACTTTGGTATAATGGATATAATTTTTTAAAAAGTGATGTTTATAATCCATTTGATATTTTGCAGTTCTTAGATGGTGGGAAAATATATAAAAATTATTGGTTTGAGACAGGAACGCCCACTTTTTTAATAAAATTGATAGAAAAGAATAACTATTTTTTACCAAAACTGTCAAATTTAATTGTAGATGATAGTTTGGTGAATAGTTTTGATATAGAAAATATAAATATAGAAGTGATATTGTATCAAAGTGGGTATTTGACTATTGAGAGTATGGATATCGATGAAGATGATTTTATAGAATATAAATTAAAATTACCAAATAAAGAGGTAAAACAGTCATTAAGTCAATTTATTATACAAACTTTATATAAAGATACTACACCAGCTAAAAAAGAGATATTGAAAGCATTAAGAGAGTGTGCTTTGGATAGTTTTGAAAATTCATTAAAATCTATATTTTCATCAATCGCTTATAATAACTATACAAAAAACAATATATCTCATTATGAAGGATATTATGCTTCGGTTATATTTACTTATTTGAGTGCATTAGGACTTGATATAAGAGGTGAAGATGTTACAAATTTAGGGAGGATTGATTTAACTATTGTTTTACCAAAAACTATTTATATAGTTGAGTTTAAAGTTGGAAAAGAGGATGCTCTTGCTCAAATAAAAGCGAAGAGTTATCATCAAAAATATTTAATTGAAAATAAAGATATATATATTATAGGGATTAATTTTGACAAAGAAGATCAAAATATTAGTAAGTTTGAGTGGGAGAGAATATGAAACTAAAAAAAATACCCTACGGCTTAAGTGATTTTAAAAGAGTACGAACCCAAAATTATTATTATATAGATAAAACACCATTTATAGCAAAAATAGAAGAAGATGCAGAATTTTTATTTTTCTTACGCCCTCGAAGATTTGGGAAAAGTTTGACTATCGCTATGCTTGAGGCGTATTACGATATCTATTTTAAAGAGGAGTTTGATGAAATATTTAAAGATACTTATATTTTAAAACATCCTACACCTTTAAAAAATAGTTTTTATATCTTGAGATTTGATTTTTCGGCTGTTGATGTGACTGATTATAAAAATAGTTTTAATGTATTACTTTTAAATGTTTTAGAGGGTTTTATAGAGAAATATAAAATCTCTTTTACAATCAATCCTATCTATAATCCTATCGATACATATAGTATCTTATTTGCATACTGTAATAAAAATAATATCCCTTTGTATATTCTTATAGATGAATATGATAATTTTGTCAATAAACTTTTAATCGAAGATATAAATAAATATAAAGATTTGGTTACTACCAATGAAGCATTTTATAAACAGTTTTTTTCTATTCTAAAAGTGGGAACAAGCGGAAATAATAGTGCAATAAAAAAGATGTTTTTTACAGGAGTTAGCTCTTTGGCATTGTATGATGTGACAAGTGGAAGTAATATTGGGGTAAATATATCGTTAAATAAAACTTTTAATGATTTGGTTGGTATTACAGATAGTGAACTCAAAAGTATGATAGAGTATTATAAACTCCAAAATCAACAAGATACAATCATAGCACGATGTAAAGAGTGGTACAATAACTATAAATTTAATCAAGATATAAATCATACCATCTATAATAGTAATATGATCTTATATTATTTCAAATCATTACTGTGTGAAAATCAAGAACCAACACAACTCATAGATACAAATGTCCGCACAGATTATAGTAAACTCAAATATCTAGTTTATACCAATAAAAAACTCAATGGAAACTTTGAATTATTGCATAATCTTATCTTGGGCAAAGAGGTCGTAACAACCACGATAAAAGATAATTTTTCTGCTTTTGAACTAACAAATGAAGATAATTTTAAATCATTTTTATTTAGTTTGGGTTTGCTTACTATGGAAAAATATAGAATAGCTATAAAGCTAAAGATACCAAATCAAACTATCAAAAAACTACTCTCAGAATTTATCGACTATGCTTATAAAGATTTTAGTGAATATAGTATGAATATAGAGGAGAATACACAATGATTTATATAATTATATTACTGATTTTATCTTTTACCCTTACATATGTTATAAAAAATTACTATATAAAAAATGCTTTACTTGAAGAGATAAATGAGAGGAGTAGCCATACAGTTCCTACTCCTCATGGTGGTGGTATTGCTATTGCTCTTACTTGGTTTATAGGGCTTTTATATTTGAACTTTACAGATAAAATAGATAGCACACTTTTTTATGCCTTGATGATAGGTGTGATTATATCTGTAGTGAGTTTTTTTGATGATATGTATGATTTGAGTCCAAAACTTAGAATGGCAGTTCAGTCTATAGTCGCTATTTTAGGTATAGCAGTTTTGGGTGGTATAAATAGTTTGGATTTTTTTATTTTTACTATTGAAAATCAAATTTTTATAAATATCTTTGCTTTTTTACTGATCGTATGGTTTATTAATCTTTATAATTTCCTTGATGGGATTAATGGGTATGCGGGGAGTGAAGCGGTATTTTTAGCTCTTGCAGGTTTTCTTTTATTTGGAGGAGAGCATTTTCTTGTATTATTTGTGGCTGCATTGGGTTTTTTATACTGGAATTTTGGAAATGCAAAGATATTTATGGGAGATGTAGGGAGTACTCTTTTGGGGTATAATATAGCTATTTTTACACTGTATTATACCAATGAAGAACCCTCAAATATGTTGATATGGATTATCCTTTTTGGCGTATTTTGGTTCGATGCTACTTTGACATTAGTGAGGAGAAAACGTAATAAAGAAAAATTGAGTCAAGCTCATAAAAAACATGGGTATCAAAGACTCAATCAATCTGGATGGTCACATTTTAAAGTGACTAATTATGCTATTGGAGTAAATATTTTATTGTTTGGTATTGTATATTTTATATCGAATGTTTTTCTTGCATTTATAGTATCGTTTGTTGTATTGTATGGAACAATGAAATTTGTTGATAGACAAAAATCATTTAAGTAAAATGTTGTTTCATACAAGTAACATGAAATTTTGACTATAATAATTTATTAAAACCAAAGGAACTTTTTTGCTACATCCATCACCCTTAAAAAGAATTGTATTCTTTTTAATAAATGATATTTTTATATCCTTTCTTACTTTATTATTAGCATATAATTTACGTTTTAATTTTCATATTCCAAGTGGGTTTATGAATAATTTTGCAAATGTTTTTGTAGTTTTAATCATTTTAAAGCTTGTTGTTTTTATTTATTATAGGCTTTATAGAACAGCATGGCGATTTTTTTCTTTATCTGAAGTCAAAAAAATATTTATAGCACATGTCATTATATATTTTTTATTTACGATGATTTATTTAGTTTTTAAAGAAGAATTGTCTCCTATGGCTAGAAGTATTATTATTATGGATTGTGTACTTTCCTTTTTATCTATAACTTTTTTACGATTATCAAAAAGAATTATTATGGAGAGTACTGGCAATGCAAAATATAAAAATACTTTATTAGTAGGAGCAAATAGCTCTATCAATAATTTATTACAAAATAAAAAATATATAGAATATACACCTGTGGCTATTGTTGATGATAACAAACTATTGATCAATACATTTATATCAGATATAAAAGTGTATTCTTTTAAAGATTTAGAAACAGTATTGAAAACTCAAAGTATTGAGGCAGTTATTATTTCGGGAGAATATGAACAAAAAAAACTCTTAGAGATAATCAATATATTAACCGAATTAAATATTAATGACATCAAAACAATAAATACTCTCTCTTCAAATAATACAAAAGTTCTAAAAGATATCTCAGTAGAGGATTTATTGGCAAGGTATCCAAAAGATTTGGATACTAATATCGTAGAGCAATTTATAAACGATAAAGTGGTACTTGTCACAGGTGCTGGTGGAAGTATAGGGAGTGAGATATGTAGACAATGTAAAAAATATGGAGCTTCTACGCTCATACTTGTAGATCATAGTGAGTTTAATTTGTATAGTATTACTGATGAATTAAGTGAGTATAGTACCGATGCTAAAACAATGAGTATCATATCCGTAATGCAAACAGTAGTTAATTTGGAACAACTTGAGAGTACTTTTGCAAAATACAAACCAGATGTAGTGATTCATGCAGCGGCTTACAAACATGTACCGCTAGTAGAAGAAAATATTTTGGAGGGGATTACCAATAATATTATTGGGACAAAAAATTGTATTGATACTGCTATTAAATATGGTGTAAAAAAGTTTGTATTAATCTCTACAGATAAAGCGGTACGTCCTACAAACGTAATGGGTACTACAAAACGTATTTGTGAACTCTATGCTCAAAATGTAGACTCTCATGACACAGAAATAGTAGCTGTACGATTTGGAAATGTGTTGGGAAGTAGTGGGAGTGTTATACCTAAGTTTAAGTCACAAATAGAGCAGGGTAAAAATATCACAGTTACCCATCCTGATATTACGAGATATTTTATGCTTATACCAGAAGCATGTGAGTTAGTACTCCAAGCTGGAGCCATTGCAAAAGGTGGTGAGATATTTATTTTGGATATGGGTGAGCCTATAAAAATAGTTGATTTAGCTAAAAAGATGATAAGTTTATCGGGAAAAGAGGATATAAAAATCGAATTTTGTGGTTTGCGTGCAGGGGAAAAACTCTATGAAGAACTACTCATCAATGAGAGTGATAAAAAAACAGAGTATGAATCTATTACGGTTGCGAGTCCAACTTATTTTGATATAGATACACTCAATAGTAAAATTTCAGCGTTATTGATATGCGAAGATAAAATAAAAAAACTCAAGGAGATAGTCCCTGAGTTTGATCATAAGCTTAATAATTAATAAAATTAAACAATAACTAGAGCTCTAACTCTTCTTTTGCTTTCTCAACTGCAAGGGGAAGAGGTAAGTCAACACTCTCATAATCTCCCTGCATACACAATCCACATACAGTGCCAGCAGTTGTTTCTTTTTGTAATACTTCATAACTTGTACCATATTTTGCAACAGCTTCTTTTATCTCTTTATAATTGACTCTATTACAATCACACACGATAGTTTTTTCCTCTTTTGTCTTTAATCTAAAAGGTTTCATTTGATGCTTGCTTTGATGATTTTTTCCTCTTTGAGTGGTCTATTACCTCCGTATCTTCCATTTGTAGCAACATTTTCAAGAGCATCGATCACTTCGAAACTTTTAGCCCCTTTTACATATCCAAAGATAGTATGATGACCATTGAGCCATGGTGTTTTGGCTGTTGTGATAAAAAATTGGCTTCCATTTGTATTTGGTCCTGCATTTGCCATGGCGAGTATTCCTACTTTGTTAAACATCGCTTTTGCATTAAATTCATCTTTAAATTTACCACCCCAGATAGACTCTCCACCTCGACCAGTTCCTGTAGGATCTCCTCCTTGAATCATAAAACCTTTGATAATTCTATGAAATACTAGTCCATTGTAGTATCCATTTTTTATATGTGTAGTGAAATTTTCTACAGTTTTGGGAGCTAAATCAGCACGAAGTTCTATCTCGATAGTCCCTTTTGTTGTCTCTAAAACGGCGATAGGATTAGCCGCATTTAAAAATGCAATACTTAGCATCAGTAGTAAAAGTTTTTTCATTGTGTTCCTTTAAATTTAAGTAAAAGATAATATCAAAAAATAACTTAACCAAATATCAGAGTATAAAGATAACTTTACTATAATAGAGATAATTTAACCAAAAGGAAGTGACTTATTTTAAAACATATATTTACAAACAGTGCGGGTATATTGGTGTCTCGGATTTTAGGTTTTTTACGGGATCTTTTAACGGCTTCTATTTTGGGTGCAAATATCTATAGTGATATATTTTTTGTGGCTTTTAAATTGCCCAATCTTTTTCGAAGAATATTTGCAGAGGGTGCTTTTACTCAAGTATTTATCCCAGCTTATGCCAAAAATAATCATAAAGTAAGCTTTTCGAGTATTATCTTTTTACAATTTTTACTGTTTATAATAGCATTCAGTTTAGTGGTAACTCTTTTTGCCTCTTTTTTTACACAGTTAATTGCTATAGGATTCGATGAGCAGTCAGTCAAATTAGCTTCCCCTTTGGTGGCTATTTGTTTTTATTATTTACCTTTGATATTTGTAGTGACATTTTTGGCTGCTTTATTACAGTATAAAAATCATTTTACTACTACAGCATTTTCGACTGCATTGTTAAACTTATCACTTATTGGGGCTTTGCTTTTATCTCAAAACTTAGAATCTTATATGATAGTATATTATTTGAGTTGGGGAGTTATTGTAGGGGGAATATTGCAAGTATTAGTGCATCTGTATGCTATTAAAAAGTTACAGATAAAGTTTTTTACCACAAATGCTCGAAAGAAAAAAAGAGATATTCAACAAAGTAAATTTTATAAACAATTTTACCCTGCAGTTTTTGGAAGTAGTGCTGCCCATGTGGCTGCTTTTTTGGATACTTGGTTGGCGAGTTTTTTGATAACAGGAAGTATAAGTTATTTGTATTATGCCAATAGACTGTTTCAGTTACCTTTGGCACTTTTTGCTATTGCTACTTCAATAGCTTTATTTCCAACGATTGCAAAAGCGATTAAGAACAAAGATGAAGAGAAAGCGTTGGTCTATTTACGAAAAGCATTTTATGTTTTATTGTTTCTTTTGGGGTCCGCTACTCTTGTAGGTATGTTTTTTAATGAACTCATCGTAGAGCTTCTTTTTCAAAGAGGGGCTTTTGATGCACAGGATACTCAAAATACTGCATTAGTTTTGATTATGTATTTAGTTGGACTCTTACCTTTTGGATTGGGTAAGATATTTTCCCTGTGGTTATATGCTCATGAACAGCAAGGAGTTGCTGCAAAAATAACGATGAAAACACTCATTGGAAATATAATTTTATCATTACTTCTCATAAAACCATATGGGATATATGGATTGGCATTGGCGAGTAGTTTGAGTGGATTTATTTTATTTTATCTCACTATAAAAGAGTTTGGATATAAAAAATTTGTTAAATTAATCGCACTTTAATAAAAATAAGCTATTATTCGAAATTATTTTAATACAAGGAAACACAATGTTACAAGGTATACTTAGAGATAGTATCGTAAAACAATCGACAAAACAACTAAGACGAGATGGTTATCTAATTGCTAATATTTATGGAAAAGGTTGCGAAAATGTAAACGCTGCTTTTAAATTAAATGACTATGTTAGATTTTTAAAAGCAAAAGAAACTTTAGCTTTTGATGTAGAAGTAGCAGGAACAACTTACAAAGTAGTAGTGCAAGAGTACCAAAAACACCCAATTACATCAACTCTAACTCATGTTGATCTTATGATAGCACAACCAGGTGTAAGAGCAAATTATCAAGTACCAGTTACAACTGAAGGAACACCTAAAGGTCTTAAAAACAAAGGTCTTTTAGCATTCCACAGAAATAGAGTTGCTGTTAAATGTACACTTGAAAATTTACCAGAACAATTTCATTTTAATGTAACAGATTTAGATACAGGTGATAACTACTTAGTAAGAGATATCGAATTACCAACAGGTGTTGAGTGTTTCTTAGACCCTCGAGTACCAATCGTTGGTGTAATCAAATCTAAATAGTAAGAGCTTTTAGAGTATGCACTTAATCTCTGGGCTTGGTAATCCAGGTGATAAATATAAAAATACCAGACATAATATAGGTTTTTTAGTTATTGATGAAATAACTAAAAGCCTTTCGACTACAAATATAAACAATCAAAACTTTCAAGCAATAGTTCAAAAAAATCTATCAAAATTATATGTAAAACCACAAACTTTTATGAATGCTTCAGGTGATTCTATTGTCAATATTGTAGAGTATTATAATATTCCCAATGAAAATATTATAATAGTACACGATGATTTAGATCTTGCTTTTGGTGCAGTAAAATTTAAAGTAGGTGGTGGTCATGGCGGTCATAATGGTTTACGATCGATTGATTCTCATATAGGGAAAGAGTATATTCGAGTAAGAATAGGGATAGGAAAACCAGAAAATAAAGGTGATGTAGCCAATTATGTTTTGTCCGATTTTTCAAAAGAACAATTTGAATCAATTCCTGATATTATAGCACATGTTATTCAATCAATCGAAGCACTCCAAAAATTACCCATCGAAGAGGTAAAATCTACATTTACACTCAAAGCTAAAAATTGAAAATAATTACTCAATATTTATTGACAAAGTATATGAAATATTTTTTCATTATTTTACTCTCTTTAGAACTATTTTTTGTAGGTATCGACTTTTTACAATATTTTTCAAGACTTCCTCATTCTGCAAATCTTCAATTACTTTTCATAATGTATAATATATTTTTTACTCTCTCAATTACTCTCCCTTTATCTTTAGTTTTTGCGTGGATTGTGACTTTGACTTTTTTGATCAAAGAAAATGCATTGGTGAGTTTTTATTCTTTGGGAGTTTCTAGAAAAGAGGTAATGTTGCCTATTTTATTGGTCAGTATTTTTTTTACTTTAGTTTTAATTGCAATACAAAGTACCCCTTTAGCGTATGCTTATGAGGAAAAAGACAAAATATTGCATAATAGATATTTTGTAAATGAGCAAGATAATATATTTTTGAAATACAATGAATATTTTGTATATTTCAAAAAACTGTACCCAATCGAAAAAAAAGCTGTTGATATTCATATTTTTAAAACAAAAGATAATGATATTATCGAAACTATAGTAGGTAAAAAAGCCTTTTATCAAAATAATAAATGGTATGTAATAGATACAAAGATTACGAAAAAACCTGAAAAAATTGATTGGAATAAGTCAAAGCTAGAAGTGAGTTATGAAAAATTTCTCTATACCCTAGAAGGATTTGAGCCTAGTATCATTAATAATGTATATAGTGGAAAAGCACAATATTCTGTACTTGATGCTATACGAGCGATAACACTCTTGGATAATCAAGAGTTTAATACAAATAAAATAAAAGCTATTTTGTATTCACAGGTGGTGATGCCATTTTTTATTTTACCATTAATTGTACTCATTTTTATCTATACATCAGCAAGTAGTAGGTTTTTTAATACAGCATTTTTTATATCTATTGCAATATTTTTAACTTTATGTATTTGGGGTGTATTGTTTTTATTGCAAAAACTTGCATTGGGGAGTATTGTTTTAGCTGAAATTGCTATAATACTACCTATTGGTATATTTTTTATATTGACTTACTTTTTATATAAAAAAGAGCTACTCTAATTAGAGATAAAGGAATTATATTGAATAAAATAAAAGCTTTTGGAATTTGTTTATATAAAGTAGAACAAAATACTATAAAAGTTCTTCTTTGTAAATCGGTAAATAGTATCAATAGATGGGGTTTTTTAAAAGGTGTAGCACTTGAGGGTGAAACACATCAAGAAACAGCATTAAGAGAATTTGAAGAAGAGAGTGGAATACAAGTAGAAAAAAATTCTTTAGAAGAGTTTTTTGCTCAATCAAATGATTTGAAAGATATTGGAATCTACTTAGTAAATTACAAAAATGTAATTGATGGAGAATCTTATTTTTTAGAAGATAATTTATATGCAAGGTTTCTTTGTTCTGAAAATAGTGAAGTGAAGTTTTTTGATATAAATCACTTACCCCTTATAAAAAAGAAGCAAATGATTTTGACTCAAGAAATTGTCAACTTGCTACAAAGATAATCAGCTTATTCTTTTATAAAATTAACTGAAATAGTCTTATATTTAGGGTGGGTATATTGTAGAGTAAGATTTGTATCTTTTAGATCAGTAAAACTTACTATTTTATAAGTAGCCCAGTTATTTTTAAAAGCTATATCTTTGTACAATGAATCAGTCTTTTTTACTAAAGTTGTATCCGTAGGTATTGTATCATTCATAGAGAGATGAAAGTCATTTGGATTGTTATTAAAAGTATATGCACCTATGAGAAAGTTTTGTTTTTCATTGTCCCATTTTGAGCTTTCTACAGAGTTGAGATAAGTGATATTAAATATCGCTTGTACATCATCTTTTGCGATTGATTTTATCACTTTGGTATATTGTATATTTTGTGCATATATCGGATCTTTTTCAAACACCGATGTTGCTGACTGAGAACATCCCAAAATACCACTAGCTAAACTTACGATTAAAATCTTATTTTTTATATATTTCATAAGTAGGATTGTACACTAATTTTGATAATATACCACTAATAATTTTCTTATATAATGAAATAATATTTATGGTGATAGATGATAAAAATAAATGACATAAAACCAATTGTAGAAATCCCTGATGTGAGTATCTATTTATATTACGGAGTTGTGTTCGCAGGAGTTGTTTTAACTCTAGCGATATTTTTTGGTATATACAAATTTTTTCAACCAAAAAAGAGAACAAAAGAGTATGAATACTACCAAAAACTTCAAAATATAGATTTTACACAAAGTAAACAAAGTGCCTATGATATTGTGAAGTATGGAAGACTTCTAGCAAAAGAGGAGCGTTCTATTCGTCTTATTGAGGAACTATCTGAAAGTTTATTGCAGTATAAATATCAAAAAAATGTTCCTGAAGTTATAGACCATGATATTCAAGCACAATTTTTAGTATTTATGGAGAGTATTGATGTTTGATGAGTTATGGTTGATTGAGTTTGAGTATCCTTTGGTATTTTTACTAATTCTTGTGTTTATTTTGTGTAATAAATTTTGTAAAGCAAAAGTAGAATCTTATTATATGCCACATCTTGATATCTTTGAACGCTCAAAAAATTTTAAGGGTGGATTGGTCTCTTTTTTGAAATGGTGTACTATTATTTTGGCTATTATAGCATTGGCTTCCCCGATAAAAGAGCTTAATATTGTACAAAATAAAAAAGATGGTATAGATATGATTATCTCTTTGGATACGAGTGGTTCTATGAAACAAAGAGGTTTTAACCCTCAAAATCCTAGCCAAAATAGATGGGAAGTGGTACAAAATATTGTCAATGATTTTATATCAAAAAGACTCAATGATAATATTGGTATTGTAGTATTTGGATCTGCTGTTATGACTGCCTCCCCTTTGAGTTATGATAAGAAAGCACAAGAGAAAATTATTGAGAGTTTAGATATAGGAGTAGTGGGTGATCAAACTGCACTGATTAATAGTATTGCAACCTCTATTAATATCTTAAAACAAAAAGAAACACAATCCAAAATCATCATAGCCATCACAGATGGGGAAGATACAGCAAGTACTATACCACTTGCTGTAGTCGTTAAAATGGCAAAAAAATATAATATAAAAATATACACTATTGCTATAGGAAGATCAAATACTTATACCTTAGACCAACTCTCATCAAGTAGCGGTGGGAAAACATTCGTGGCATATACAAAAGATGATTTAGCCTCAATCTATACAACGATTGACACGCTAGAAAAAAGTAAAATAGAACAAAACAAAATAATACTTAAAGAATATTATTTCTTTTTTCCTTTGATTTTGAGTTTTTTAGCATTACTTTTTTATGTCTATTTAAAAAATAAAAGGGAAAATATCTAAATGGAATTTTTAAATCCAAATGTGTTTTATATGATGCTTGTACCTTTGGTATTGTTATTTATTTTACTGCTTACATCCAAAAGTGGTATGCAAAGATATTTTTCAAAAGATATTTTGGATAAGTTACGAGTAGGCAAACAATACTTAGGAAAGAACAGTAGAAATACACTCTATTTTTTGGTACTTATTTTATTTATTATAGCATTGTCTCGACCTGTAATCAATCAAAAAGAACACAATATAAAACAAAAACTGATCCCTATAGTGATAGCACTTGATGTTTCTACCTCTATGAAAGCTACTGATATCTATCCAAATAGAATCTCTTTAGCAAAGAAAAAACTCCAGCATATTATCCAAAAAGCAAAAAATGCAAGTATTGGAGTGGTTTTATTTGCAAAAGATTCTTTTGTTTTATCTCCTGTGACGGAGGACTTTTTATCTTTAAAATACATCGTTGATAATCTTGATACAAATTTGGATTTTGTAAATGGTTCAAATCTATTTTCTACACTCGAAGCTACAAAGTTTATGCTAGAAGAGTACAAAGTGAAAAATTTGATAGTGTTAAGTGATGGTGGAAATAACAACGAATATACAGAAGAGTTAGAGTTTGTAAAAGAGAATGATATCGCTGTATATAGTATAGGATTGGCTACAAAAGAGGGTGCACCTATACCAAAAGAAAAAGGGTATCTGACCAATAAAAATGGAGATATAGTAACTGTAAAATTAAATGAATCAATCAAAAGATTGAGTTTGAAAAGTGCAGGGGGATATATCGACTATACGCTCGATGATACAGATGTAGAAGCAATCTTAAACAGAATCAATATTCAGTCCAAAAAAGAGGAGCTTTCCGTGCAAAAAATCAAAACATATACAGAGTTATTTTATTATCCATTGGCTTTTGGTTTATTTTTATTGTTAATATCTTTGAGTTCTTTCCCAAATCTAAAAAGAAAAAAAAGTGTGAGTAGTCTTGCTATACTTCTATTTGTAAGTACATTAGTGAGCACAAAAAGTGAAGCCTATTCTTTTGATTTTGAAAAGATAGAAAAAGCAAATCAAGCGTATGAAAAAAAAGACTATAAAACAGCTGCGGATAATTATAGAGCCATAGATACAAATAATGAATCGTTATATAATCTAGGAAATAGTTTGTATAAAGAAAAAAAATATAAAGAAGCGAGAGAAGTTTATAATAAAATCGTGACAGAAGACAAAGAGCTAGAGTCTAAAAAGTTGTATAATTTAGGAAATAGTTATGTCAATACAAACAATTTACAAAAAGCAAAAGAGTTGTATGAAAAAGCACTTAAACTTAAAGAAGATAAACAAACTCAAGAAAATTTGGACTTAGTCAATAAAGAGTTAGAGAAACAAAAAAAGAAAAAAGAGAAGAACGAACAAAAAGATAAAGATAAAAAAGACGACAAAGATAAAAAAGACAAAGATCAGAAAAAAGATGATAAGAATCAGTCTGACAAAAATAAAAAACAGCAAGATAAAAACAAAGAACAGTCACAAGAAAAGAAAGAGCAAAAGAAAAAACAACAAGAAAAAGATGATAAAAAATCTAAAGATGAAAAATCTCAACAAGATAAATCTAAAGAGAAAGAAAAACAAGACAAAAACAAAGAAAAATCAGACAAATCCGAAGATGCCAAAAGTCAAGAACAAAAGCAAGTAAATAAAGATGAGATGTCAGATATGGAAGAAAAAAAATGGATGGAGATGTTGCAAAAACAAAAAGCACCTCTCTATTTACAAAAAGTAAAAACTGATAAAGAGAGTAATTATGATGAAAAACAACCTTGGTAAATCTGTTTTGTGGATATTTTTTTTACCACTATTCTTAAATGCAAAAGTAGCTATAAATGTACCCGATACATTTTATAAAAATGATGTGGTGCAGTTGAGTATTACAGCATCGGGACAGGATATTCAGATGCCTGATATTAAAGAGATAGATGGGAATAGGGTACAAAATGGGGGAACTTCAAAAAATATCACTATTATTAATGGAAAAAGAAGTTATCAATTTGTGCAGTCTTATGTTTTTCGAGCTACAAAAGATGTGAATGTACCTGCTTTTGAAATAATTGTAGATAATAAAGTTGAAAAAACAAAAGCAAAAACTATTAAGATGTTAGAGGTAAGCAAAACAAAGTCTGATTTGTATGATCTTACAATAAGTGTGGATAAAAAAGAGGTGTATGTAGGGGAATCTATTCAATTTACTTTGAAGTTTCGATATAGAAAAGATTTGGATATTGTCGGTTTGGATTTTAAAAAACCTGCATTTGATAACTTTTGGGTCAAAGAGTTACAATCAAAGCCAAAGAAAAATAATACAACTTCTTATGTGGAGCAGGAGATAAAATATCTGCTATTTCCTCAAAAATCAGGTGATATTGAACTTGATGCTTTAAAAATAGGTGTTTCTACAGTCAAAAAAGGGAATAGTAATAGTTTTTTTCTTTCTCAACAAACAGAAACTACAAATGTATATTCTAATAAATTACAATTGAATGTAAAAGCACTCCCTGAGGATATAAATCTTGTGGGTGATTTTACAATAGATGCGAGTGTAGACAAAACAAGTATCAATCAAGGTGATGCTGTATCGTATAAGTTATATATCAATGGGCGAGGAAATGTTGATGATTTAAGTGAGATAGTTTTGGATATTGGAGAGGCTACTATTTATGATAATCCTTCAAAAAAAGAATATAATATTCAAAACAATCTTTATGGGGGAAAATATACAAAAACATACTCCATTGTAGGAAAAGAAAATTTTACTATTCCTAGTGTTGAGCTGAGATATTTTGATAAAAAGTCTCTAAAGATAAAAACAATACGAACAAAAGCATATGATATTACAGTCAAAGGGAAAGCAAAAGAGGTAAAAAAACTGGAAATCGCCCCTATTCAAAACTCTGTAAATAAGATAGATAAAGGTAATAAAGAGAGTTATGCGAAAACTATTCCAGCTTCATCTCAAGAAAAAGTTTTGTTTTTTGTTGTTGGTTTGGTATGTGGAATGATAATAATAGTGCTTATTGTACTCTTTCGAAAAAGAACAGCTAAAAAAGAGGAGATACCTTTGCTTAAAGTTGTGAAAAAGTCTACAACTCCTCAAGAACTGTTTAAGGTACTGTTTGTGTATATAACACTTAATGAGGAATTGGATACAATTATTTATAAGTTAGAAAATCTTTCTTTGGAAGAGTTTAAAAAAGAGAAAAAGAATATTTTGAAATCGCTGCAAAATATAATACAAAAGGATAAATTATTCGATATACAACTTTAATACTTTTTATTTTACAAATATCTCTTTATAGTGAAGAGGTGTTGTGGGGTGCTACGAGTACTATGAATATCAATAAAGAAAAAGCAAATTTGCTTATACAAAAATATGTTCAAAATGCTTATCCACTTAAAGTAAAACAATATCATGATGATTTAAATACACAAAAAAAAGAAAAACTGAATGCTATTAAAGATGTGGTATATGTACAAAAAAATCTTATGTGGCAAGATCAACCTGTCAATAAAACACTTAAACTAAATGAGCTAGAGTTAAAAAGATACTGTAAAAAATTAGCTATAGCAAATAGAGAAGATTGGAGAGTCCCACAATATTTTGAGCTTCTTTCTCTTGTAGATTATGATACTACAAATCCAGCAAGTAGTGACAAGATTAAGTATATGAAATCTGCAAAATACTGGAGTGCGACACAAAGTATTTTGAACAAAAAGAAAAACTGGTATGTTCATTTTAAATATGGAAAGACAAGTATCGCTTCTGATTTGAAGCGGTACAATATTCGCTGTGTACGAGATATCTCACAAGAAGAGGGGAATTATTGATGAAATATATTATTTTGATGATAGTGTTTTTTGTACATATAGATGCAAATGAGATATCTTATACAAAGGTAAAAAATAGTGTAATTGATGAAAAAAACAGATTGATGTGGCAAGATAATAGTGAGGTAAAAAAATATTTAGAAACATTTGTTACTGCCAAAATATATTGTGAAAATACGGTTTTAAATGGCTATATTGATTGGAGAGTTCCTAGTATAGAAGAGTTACAACAAATTGTTGACTTACGTAATACCAATGCAATAAATAAAAAATTTAAATATATTCAAGCTGGACTCTATCAAAGTAAATCGCTTTTTGTTAAAGATACTCAATATGTGTGGATAGTAGATTTTACTACAGGGAAAACTACACTCTCTTTAGCAAAAGATCAAAAATATATCCGTTGTGTGAGAGATATATTATGAAAAAAATAGTACTTATAGTTGTTTTATTGCCGATGGTACTTTTTGCTATCAACAATCCTTATAAAAATTTAGCCGTTGATGAAAAATTTAATGTGATGATGAACTATTTTTTAGGAGAAGAATTAAAAGCTACTAAGCCTGAAATTCCTCTCAAAAAAGCTCTCAAAGATGATGGGGCGACTTTGGACCCTGTAAAATATGAAACATACTTTAGTTATATCCAAAGACTTAAAGCGATTAAAGAGAGTAGAGAGGAGGAACGTACTCTCATAGATGAAGAGTATGCAGGTAAAATAGGCTTTTATAATGGAAGATTACATACTCTTAAAGAGTTTTATTCTAAAAAAGAAAACCTTGCACCTTTATTGAAAATAAGTATAAACCAAGCACTCAAAGTAGTATTTGGTAAACCAATTTTTAGTGATATTATCTATGATGAAGAGATAAACTTACTCAAAGCCAAACTTACCACAGCAGATCTATATACAATAGATAGTTTCAAATCAAAAGAGGTAGAGTTGTTTGTCTATCAAGATATGCGAAAAGATTTTATGGAAAATTCTGAAAAAGCAGAACTCAATGTTCGTTTTACTTTGGAAGATGATTATTTGAGTTATAAAGATATTTTGTTTACTTTTGAAGATAATGAATATATAGCAAAATTCATAAATCCAATCAATGAAAAAATTAAACTCAATATAAAGATAAATGATGATATATTTCGACCATTAGATACAGGAGAGAAGAGATGAAAAAAATTATTATAGCAGTAGTATTGATGAGTTCCTTAGGATTTGCAGGTGAATATTATTCTAAATTAAACCCTATTAAAACCTACAATGTAAAATCAGCAGTGAGTGGAAAAGTACTTTTTGTAAATAGTGACTTAGAGTCAAAAAATGTAGATAATATTAAACTACTTAGTATTGATTCAAAAATAGATAAAGAGGACTTGAAACAATCAAAGATAAAACTTCAAAATTTAAAAAATATTTTAGCTATTCAAAAAGGTATACTGACAAGTTATAAAAAAGTATCTTCAAAATCAAAGTTTGATAAAGATAACCAAAAGATTACTATTTTAAATATAAGTTCAAATATAAGTGATCTTGAAACAAAAATAGCAACACTCAAAGATACTCTTACAAAAAAAACTTTGTATGTTAAAAAAGAGTATATTTATGATATTGCTGTTGAAGTTGGGGATTATGTTACACCTGGTGTATTACTCTATACAAGTATGGATCTAAGTGCTGGAAAGTTGGAAATATTTGTACCAGTAGATACAGCAAAAGAACTGAAAAACAAAACTATTTTTTTGAATGGGAAAGAAACAGATCTGAAAATATCAAAACTTTATGCCGTAGCCGATACGACTCATATCTCTTCATATAAGTGTGAAATCATAGTACCATCACCACAAATTTTTTCTAATCTTGTAAAAATAGAATTTAAATAATTTTGACATATAGAGAACTTTTTAGAACACACAAAGTTGTACGACAACTTTCAAGTGTTCAGTTTATAGCCTATTTTGGAGCGTGGTTTTCAAATGTTGCTATCTATTCTATGCTGATAGATTTTGGTGCAAGTCCATTTTTGATAGCCTCTGTGACAGCGATGCATCTTATCCCTGGGATTGTACTCTCTCCTTTTAGTGGTTCAATTGTAGATAGAGTAGATGTAAAAAAATTGATGCTTATACTTCTAAGTGTCGAACTTTTTATGACATTGTGTTTTTTATTGATTCACTCTTTAGATGATGTTTGGTTACTTTTGATTTTACTTTTTATTCGTATGGGAAGTGCTTCTATTTTTTTTACGACAGAGATGACTCTTCTACCCAAAATATTATCAGGGGTTGCTTTAGTCAAAGCAAATGAGATACACTCTATTATTTGGTCTTTTACTTTTACAGCTGGTATGGCAATAGGTGGTATCGTTGTGAGTATTTTTGGTTCACAAATATCATTTATCATTGATGCTTTATTTTTTGTGATGGCACTTTTACTCTTATCTCAAATTCATTTTCATGTAGAGGTGAGTAAAGTACATAAAAGTATTTTGAAATCTATACAAGATGGTATTGGGTATATACGAGACAATAAATATCTGATTCATTATATGATATTACATGCAAGTGTAGGCTTGACAGCTTTTGATACACTTGTGACTTTATTGGCTGATTATCATTATAAATTTGTGATAGCTGTTCCTTTAGCTATAGGGATTACGAATGCTATACGAGCATTTGCTTTGATGATAGGTCCATTATTTATTAGTAATTGGATAACAAAAAAGAGAATGTTTTTTGTTTTTATTGCACAAGGTCTCTCTATTGTTTTTTGGGCATCTGTACAAGAAAATTTTTATATTGGTTTAGTAGGTATGTTTTTGACAGGAATAGCTACTACAACTATATGGTCATATACCTATGCAATGTTACAAGATAAAGTAGAACCTCAGTATTTAGGACGAGTGTTAGCTTATAATGAGATGGTTTTTATGATGGGAAATGTGATGACAACATTTTTTATAGGGATTATGGCATCTTTTATATCTTTGGACTTTATATCGGCTATTTTGGGTGGTTTGTTTTTAATTGTTGCAATTTATTATAAAAAAGTATTTTTATAAGGTTAAATTTACATTTCTTTGCTATAATTCCACACATAAAATGCAGATGTGGTGGAATGGTAGACACGCGGGCTTGAGGGGCTCGTGCTTAACGGCGTGTGAGTTCAAATCTCATCATCTGCACCATTATTAATAAAAGCGGGAGTAGCTCAGTTGGCTAGAGCCTCTGCCTTCCAAGCAGATTGTCGCGAGTTCGAGTCTCGTCTCCCGCTCCACTTTTATTTCCCAATAAAATTTTTAATGCTTCCTTAGCTCAGCTGGATAGAGCAACGCCCTTCTAAGGCGTAGGTCACACGTTCGAATCGTGTAGGGAGTACCACTTTTAATTTATGACTTGTTAGCTCAGTCGGTAGAGCATTTCCCTTTTAAGGAAGTGGCCGTTGGTTCGAATCCAACACGAGTCACCACCCCCTCAATATTTTTCAATTTATTTTTCAGTAGTTTGTTTCGTTTCTTCATTTTGAAGTTTATTGATAGGTCCACCTTCTGAATAGAGATAAAATAATCCTCCACATGTAATAGAAATAAGTAATAAAATTGAAATCATTGTTTTCATAGTTTTCCTTGTATAATAAAATGTAAGGAGTATATCTGTATTATACTTACAAAATCCGCTAATTCAATAAATCTCTGTCTAAAGGAAGAGTTTGTTATACACTAAACATTATTTGAGATAAACAAATTATTGTAATCACTAAAATAAATGGGAAAAGATGACTTTTAAAGACTAAAGGTTGGATTTTAAAAAAAACTTGCAGTATTCCTCGTAGTCCTAACCATAATCCCAAAAAGGCTTTGATACTCAGTAAGATTTGAAAGTTACTCAATCCTGATTCTGGAATAGTACCAAAATTTATATAAAATAAATAAATACCAGAAAATACCGCTACGATAAGAGCTTTTGGAACAACCTTACGGACGTATTTCATAAAGTATTCTCGAACTTGTGTATGTTCATCATTTGTTAAATCATTTTTTATTTTCGATAAAAATAAATTATCTGTAAAAAGAAAACCACCATATATAAATACGGAAAATATGTGTACGAGTTTTATTGTTAAATATATCATATATGAATTTTAGCATCTCTTGCGTATATAAAACTTAACATATATCAATATTTTAATAAATTACAAATAACATATATTGTATTATTACTCTAATGATAACAAAAGAATCCATAGAAAACCTCAAATCCCATTTAGATATTGTAGATGTCATATCTCAATTTTTAGAGTTAAAAAAATCAGGTGCCAATTTTAAGGCGTGTTGTCCTTTTCATGGAGAAGAAACTGCTTCTTTTGTGGTAAGTCCTGCAAAACAAATCTATCATTGTTTTGGATGTGGAGTTGGTGGAGATAGTATAAAATTTGTGATGGAATATGAAAAATTATCATATCCTGAAGCTTTAGAAAAATTAGCTGCAATGTCTAATGTATCTTTGGAATATGACACAAATTATAAAAAAATAGATTCTTCTATTATAAATAAAGTAAATGAGTATTATCAAAAACTTTTGATTCATAATGTAACATCCAAAAAATATCTCAAAGATAGGGGAGTTTCAGATTTTTCAATAGAAAAATTTGAGATAGGGTATGCTAGTAATTCTAACGATACTATAAATTTTTTAAAAAAAAGTTTTTTAAATTTAGCAGATGCAAAAGAGTTTGGTATCATTGATACGGGTCAAAATGGTTTGTATTCTCGATTTATAGAGCGGATAACTTTTCCTATCTATACAATCACTGGTAATATTGTAGGGTTTGGTGGAAGAACTATAACAGGTCATAATGCAAAATATATAAATTCACCTCAAACAAAACTTTTTAATAAGTCAAGACTTTTATATGGATATAATTTAGCAAAAGAGAGTATATACAAACAAAAAAGTATTATTGTAACGGAGGGTTATCTTGATGTAATTATGCTACATCAAGCAGGGTTTTCAAATGCAGTTGCGACATTGGGTACTGCACTTACTGCTGACCATTTGCCATTGTTAAAAAGAGGTGAGCCTAAAGTAATTGTAGCATATGATGGAGATAAAGCTGGATTGAATGCTGCATATAAGGCAAGTTTATTATTGGGTCATAGTCAGTTTGATGGGGGAGTTATTATTTTTTCAGGGGGAATGGATCCTGCTGACATGGTTCAACAAAATAAAATAGATCAACTAAATGCACTTTTTTCAAAAACGACACCTTTTATTGATTTTGTAATTGATTTTATTATCAAGAAATATAATTTAGAAAATCCACAAGAGAAACAAGCAGCACTTCAAGAATCTAATGAATACCTAAAAACACTTACACCTATTCTACAAGAGGAGTATTCACGATTATTAGCACGAAAATTAAATGTAAACTCTCAACTTATACAGGTGCAGCATTTTGAAAATCAGAGATCTTTTAATGTAAATCTTTCTTCAATAGATATTTCTGAATTGAGTATTATCAAAACAGTTTTAGATTTTCCTGAATTATTAGAGATAGCTCAAAAAGAGTTAAGTGCCGATATGTTTGAGAGACATGCGAATGAATATATGCAGTTGATAAATAATCCGAATGATTCTTATTTAGTAGGATTACTTTTAAATGAACATATTATCTCTTATACAAAAGAGGAGTGGAATAATCAATTAGTGATGATATTAGTTCCTTACTATAAAAGGAAGATACAACAGTTAAATTATAATGAAAGTATAGATTATAGAGAAAAAGTGAATCTTACTCGACAATTAAAATATAAACTTATAGAATTAAAATCTAAAAAACTTATTGTTGGTTAAAAGTATAATTAATTAGCAATAGTGTATAATCACAAAAAAATACTAGGAAAAATAGATGGAATTCTTAACAACAGACAAAGCACCAGCAGCAATAGGTCCTTATTCTCAAGCCGTAAAATATAATGGATTATTGTATACATCAGGACAAATCGCTTTGAAGTTAAATGGTGAAATGGTTGAAAATGATATAAAAAAACAAACAAGACAAATATTTACAAATATTGAAGCTATTTTGAGTGCAAGTGAAGTGACTGTAAATGAAGTACTGAAAGTGAATATATTTTTAACTGATATGAGTGATTTTGGTGTAGTGAACGTTATTATGGCTGAATTTTTTGGTGATCATAAACCTGTACGAAGTACAATTGAGGTGAAAGCATTGCCTAAAAATGCAATGATAGAGATGGATATTATTGCAATTACATCAAAATTGCATTAATTGATTTTGTTTAAAGAACTTTTAAAGATAATATAAGTATAATTCGCTTTATAAATTTTAGAGGATAAGCAATGTACGCAATTATCAAAACTGGTGGAAAGCAATATAAAGTGTCAGAAGGTGATATTTTAAATGTTGATAAGCTTAGTAAAGAAGCAAAAGAAATAATCGAGTTTACAGAAGTAATAGCTGTAAATGATGGATCAGCATTAACAACTGGTGAAACAGTTGCAAATGCAGTAGTTACAGCTGAAGTTGTGGTTGAAGGTAGAGATAGAAAAGTTATCTCTTACAAAAAACTAAGAAGAAAAGATAGTAAACTAAAAAGAGGTTTCAGAAGAAGCTTCACTAGAGTTAGAATTACTAAAATAGCGGCATAAGGATAAAATATGGCTCACAAGAAAGGTCAAGGTAGTACTAACAATAATAGAGACTCAGCTGGTAGAAGACTAGGAGTTAAAAAGTTTGGTGGAGAAGATGTTATCGCTGGTAACATTATTATTAGACAAAGAGGAACAAAAGTACATGTTGGTGCTGGTGTTGGAATTGGGAAAGATCATACAATTTATGCTTTGATAGATGGTAAAGTTAAGTTTGAGCAAAAAGATAAAAAAAGAAAAAAAGTATCAGTTTACGCTTCGTAAATCAAAACTTTAATAAGACAATTTAAGGCACTGTAGCGTTTGCTATGGTGCCTTTTTTTTTAAGTTATTATTATAGTAATTAAAGAGTAGTTAATAGTATATGATTTTTTAGAATCATATACTATTAATTAGAAAATGGAGAATAATATGTTTGTAGATAATGCCAGTTTTAAAGTGCAATCAGGAAAAGGTGGAGCAGGATGTGTTTCATTTAGAAAAGAAAAATTTGTAATCAAAGGTGGACCAGATGGTGGTTCAGGAGGAAAAGGTGGAGATGTTTATTTTGAAGTAGATAACAATACAGATACACTCTCTTCTTATAAAGGGTGTCACAATGTCAAAGCAGACAATGGACAACCAGGAATGGGAAGTAATTGTAGTGGTAAATCTGCAAAACATATTGTATTAAAAGTCCCACCAGGAACACAAGTTATCGATGAAGATACAGATGAAATTTTATTTGATTTAGTTGAAAATAAACAAAAAGTATTGTTAGTTGAAGGTGGAAAAGGTGGATTGGGAAATACACACTTTAAAAATTCTAGAAACCAAACTCCAAGTTATGCACAACCTGGACTGGTAGGAATTGCTAAAAATATTCGATTAGAGTTGAAACTTATTGCAGATGTAGGACTTGTGGGGTATCCAAATGTTGGAAAATCTACTTTGATATCAACTATCTCAAATGCTACTCCTCAAGTTGCAAATTATGAATTTACAACACTTACTCCTAAGCTAGGTGTGGTTGATGTAGGAGATTATAACTCATTTGTAGCTGCTGATATCCCTGGTATTATTGATGGTGCGAGTGAGGGAAGAGGATTGGGAATAGAGTTCTTAAAACATATTGAAAGAACAAAAACATTACTATATATGATAGATGTTTCAAATTATAGAGAGATGTTAGCTCAATATACTGTATTAAAAGAGGAAGTAAAAAAGTTCTCAACAGAATTAAGTACGAGAAAATTTGCGATAGCATTAACAAAAATCGATGCAATACCTGAAGAAGATGTCAATGAAAAAGTGCAAGATTTTATAAATGCAATTGGTTTAGAATTCTCAAATGAAAATACTTTTTCATTTCAAAAAGATAAAAAATATTTTTTGCAAGAGTTAACATATACAAAATATAATGAAGAGTTACCATATTTTGTTTTACCAATATCTTCAGCAACACATGACAACATCAATGGTATTAAATATGCATTGTATGATTTGATTAGTAGGGATAAATGCGAAGAATAGTATTAAAAGTTGGAAGTGCCGTTTTAACTCAAGAGGGAAAAATCGCACATAGAAGACTTGATAATCTTGTCCAGTTTATTTCTATTTTACAAAAAAGATATGAAGTTATTTTAGTAAGTTCTGGGGCAGTTGCTGCTGGATATACTTTATTACCTTTGGATAAAAAAGTTACTAAAAACAAGCAAGCTTTAGCCTCAATAGGTCAGCCTTTACTTATGGCTACATATAAGACAGAATTTGAAAAATATGATATAATTTGTTCTCAAGTTTTATTAGAAGCTACAATATTTCATGATACGATTAGATTAAGTCATGCGAAAGATTCTATAAATACTCTTTTAAGTAGCAAAGTTGTACCTATTATAAATGAGAATGATGTTACGGCAGTAGAAGAACTTGTATTTGGTGATAATGATCAGTTAGCAGCATATATTACAGAATATTTTGATGCAGAACTTTTAGTAATATTAACAGACATTGATGGATATTATGACAAAAATCCACATGAATATACTGATGCAAAATTACAAAAAAATATAGTAAAATTAGATCCTTTATTGTTGGAAGAAAAACCAAGTGCAAACAATGAATTTGCTACTGGTGGTATTGTAACAAAATTAAAAGCAGCAGATTTTTTACTAAAAAAGAAAAAAAATATGTTTTTAACAAGTGGATTAAATTTAAAAAGTGTCCATGACTTTCTTTTGGATGAGAATCAAACGAATGGTACATTTTTTAATGGAGATAGATAATTAAAAAGAGGTAAAGTTATGAAAAACAAAAGAATTATTTTTATGGGTACTCCTGATTATGCGACAGTAATCTTTGAAAAATTATTGGAGGAAAATTATAATATAGTTGCTCTTTTTACACAAGCTGATAAGCCTGTAGGAAGGAAACAAGAGTTAACTCCTCCTCATATAAAAAAATTTGCTCTTGAAAATGGTTTGAGTTTACCAATATATCAGCCATTATCATTAAAAGATTCTGCAATACAAAATTCTATTAAAGAGTTACAAGTAGATATAATTATTGTAGCTGCATATGGACAAATTTTACCAAAAGAGATTTTATCTCTAGCACCATGTATCAATCTTCATGCCTCTTTATTACCAAAATATAGGGGTGCTAGTCCTATTCAACAATCATTATTAAATGATGATAAATATACAGGTGTGACGGCCATGTATATGGATGTTGGTTTGGATAGTGGAGATATATTAGGATATAAATATGTACAAATAAATCAAAATACAGTTGTTGCAGATTTATTTGAGAATTTAGCAACGAGTGCTGCAAATTTAATGGTAGAAATTTTGGAAAAATTTAATATACTTGTACCCATAAAACAAAGATTATCACTTGTTTCTCATTGTAAAAAGATTTTGAAAAAAGATGGTTTGGTGACTTTTTGTGATGCTAAAGATTTATATAATAAATATAGAGCATTTAAAACATGGCCAGATATACATCTTGATAGTGGATTAAAGATCAAAGAGTGTTCTCTTTACGAACAAAACTCGAAGGATCAAAGTGGAATAATTATCAAAATGAAACAAAATTCAATAATTGTAGGATGTGAAAGAGGAAGTATAGAGATAATAACTGTCCAACCTGCATCAAAAAAACAGATGAATGTAATAGATTATATTAGAGGAAAAAGGTTAGAAATTGGAGATGATTTTTCTTGATTCAGTAGAATCGACACATACCTACTTACAATCGTATATAAAAACAAATAGATATACCCATCCTATATCAGTAATAACTACAAATCAAACTCAGGGTATAGGAAGTAGAGATAATACCTGGGATGGAGAATCAGGAAATCTTTTTTTCTCTTTTGTAATAGATAAAAGTTTACTCACAAATGATCTTCCAATACAATCAGCTTCTATCTATTTTAGTTTTTTATTAAAAGAAATTCTTTGTGAAATAAAGTCAAAAGTTTGGTTAAAATGGCCTAATGATTTTTATATCTTTGATAAAAAAATTGGAGGTACAATTACTAATATCAAAAGTTCTTTGTTTTATTGTGGAATTGGGTTAAATTTAAAAAACACAAATAACAATTATGGTTGTTTGGATATATCTGTAGATATAAAAAATTTATTAAATAAATTTTTTCAGCGTATTTATGAGAAAAGAACATGGAAGAAGATTTTTAGTAAATATAGGATAGAATTTGAAAAAAGTAAACAATATAAAACAACTATTAATAATAAAAAGGTTTCACTTAGTAACGCTTTTTTAAGCGAAGATGGATCAATTAATGTTGATAAAAAAAAGGTATTTAGTTTAAGATGACTCAAGTTATTACTATAGCAAATCAAAAGGGTGGTGTTGGTAAAACAACTACTGCTGTAAATTTAAGCGCGGCATTAGCACTCGAGGGTAAAACAGTTTTGCTTATAGATGCTGATCCTCAATCAAATGCAACCACTAGTCTTGGATTTCATAGAGATTCTTATGACTATAATCTTTATCATGTAATGCTTGGAACTAAAGAGTTAAATGATATTATTTTAGAGTCAAAAGATATAGAAAATCTTTTTGTTGCCCCATCAAATATTGGACTTGTTGGTATTGAAAAAGAGTTTTATAAAAATACAAAAGATAGAGAACTTGTTTTAAAAAGAAAAATTGATGTAATAAAATCAAATTATGATTATATTATTATTGATTCACCACCTGCTTTAGGACCACTTACTATCAATACTTTAAGTGCTGCAACGTCAGTTCTTATACCTATTCAATGTGAGTTTTTTGCTTTAGAGGGTTTGGCACAGTTACTCAATACTATAAAATTAATTCGACAAACGATCAATAGAGAATTAGATATTAAAGGTTTTTTACCCACGATGTATAGTTCTCAAAATAATTTATCAAAACAAGTTTTTTCAGATTTAGCAAAACATTTTGAAAATAAATTATTTAAATGGACTGATGCATCTTATGTTGTTATTCCTCGGAATGTTAAATTGGCAGAAAGTCCTAGTTTTGGGAAACCTATCATGTTATATGATGCAAAATCAAGTGGAACAAGAGCATATACAAATTTAGCAAAATCAATTTTACAACAAGGATAAATTTATGGCATTAGGGAGAGGATTAGGAGAACTACTAGGTGAGATAGAGACTGCATATGAAGAAAATAATATTCATTCAGAAAATGAAATACTTGATATTAGATTAGAAGATATTGCACTCAATCCATACCAGCCGAGAAAAATATTCAAAGAAAATAAAATTTTAGAATTAAGTAAATCAATTAAAAAAGATGGATTATTACAGCCAATTGTAGTCACAAGAGATGCTGGAAAATATGTACTTATTGCAGGTGAACGACGATTAAGGGCATCAAAACTTGCTAAACTCCAAACTATAAAAGCAGTTATTTTAGATGTAGACAATAAAAAGTTAAGAGAATTAGCACTTATAGAAAATATTCAAAGAGATGATCTCAACGTTATGGAAGTAGCATATTCTTATATTGGCTTAATAGATGATTATAATATTACTCATGAAGAATTATCTCAAATGGTTTCGAAAAGTAGAAGTTCTATATCAAATATTTTAAGACTTTTAACATTGAGTAGTTTTGCACAACAAATACTTATCTCAGAAAAAATATCATTAGGACATGCCAAATTAATAGTCGGATTAAGTGAACATGATCAAAAAATAATTATTGATTTAATAATAGAACAAAAATTAAGTGTAAGAGAAACAGAAATATTGATCAAAAAAATGAAAAAAGAGGAAAAAATATCTGAAAAAGTAACACATAGAAAAAGTAAAAAATTTGATTTTAAATCATTGTTCAAAGTAAAAGAAAGCCTTTTATTAAGCAATTTAGATGTTAAAATTGATTCAAATTATTTCAAAATAAAAATTAATTCACAAGAGGATATTGAGAATATTAGTAAAGCATTTCAAAATTAATAAAATATAAGCATTCATTTAATTAAAGTCATAGTTTTTTTAGATACAATAGATTTAAGTTTTAGTGTAACTAAACTGTAAAAATTGTATGGAGAAACAAATGTTAGACATAAGTCCAATATTGCTACTTAGTTCAGGTTTAGTGTTTTTATTAGTGCTTGCTAGGCTAAATAGCTGT
>Ga0193965_1000004_pt1 | contig 133550 bp, 134 predicted proteins | sample FB_8_MG_FD_140330 | JGI IMG/M metagenome (GOLD analysis project Ga0193965, IMG submission 140330) | Microbial mat bacterial communities from the Broadkill River, Lewes, Delaware, United States - FB_8_MG | ecosystem: Environmental > Aquatic > Freshwater > River > Microbial mats | place: USA... | reverse complement strand
TTCACAATCAGGATTGAGCTTAACAGTAGGATCAGAGGTAGTAACAGTAACGGAAGCTGCTGCAAGTATAGGAGCAAGTGCAGTGAATGTAACAGATGCATTGGCACTTACAGGTGGAGATGCGGCAGCAACAATAACAGGAGCTATATCAGCAACAAATGCAGATACAATTGCAAATGCAACAACAGGAATAGTAACAGCAAGCATAACAGAAACAGCAGTTGCAGATATCGTTGGAATGGTAAATGTAAATTCAGCTGATGTAATTACAGCAGCAATAGCAGATACAAGTATTACAGGAACAGATTTAGCTACAGTAGTTGCAAATGTAGATACATTAACATTAAGTGATGGAGCAGCAGCAATTACAGTTTCAAGTACAGCAGCAGCATCAGATGTAGATAAATTAGCATCATTAACAAGCGGTGTAGTAACAGCAACCATAACAGCAGGAACAGCATCGGCATTAAATACAGCATTGACAAATGCAGATGCAAATGATGCATTAACATTAACAGTAAGTGCAGGGAGTGTAGAAGCATCAGATTTGTTATCATTAGATGGAAAAACAAGTATTGCTCTTGATGCATCAAATGTAACGACTATAACAGGAAATGCAACAGATATAGCAGCAGTATATGCAGCAAATACGGCAGGAACTATTACTGGACTTGGAGATGAAACAGTAACAATAACAGGAACACCAACAGCAACAGTAGTGGATACAATCCTAGATGTAACGACAGGAATAGTAACAGCTACAGTCACAGCAGATACAGCGGAAAATCTAAATAATGCATTAACTGATACAACACCAACTGAAAATGCCTTGACACTAACTTTAACAGATACAGATGTATCATCTACCGTCTTAGATAGCTTAGATGATAAAACATCTGTACAGATAGATGCTACAACTGTAACGCATAAAGATGGAGTCGCACTAACTTTAGATGGGACAAATACTACAGCAGGTGTACTTATCGACGGTATCATAGAAGGTGCTTCATACGAAACGAGTTCTGGACTTACAGGTACTACAGATGAAAATGGTAGTTTTGAATATGTAGAAGGTGATAGTGTCACTTTTAGTATTGGTTCTGTTGTTTTGGGTACGGTGACTTCATCACAAATAGAAAGTGGTCAGATATTTTTACAAGATTTAGCAGGTGTGGATAGAACAGATTTAAATGATGAGTATCTTGAAAACTTAGCAACATTTTTACAATCTATAGATAGTGATAGTGGAGATAATATCTTGATCACTGAAGCTACAATAAATGCTCTAAGTGATGCTAGTATAGACTTAAGTACTGCATCTGAAGCTGATGTACAAGCCTTAGTTGAAAGTATAGGCGAAAATTATGTAGATGAAGCAACTGCTATGGAGCATGTAAAAGAGATGCTAAAAGAATATGCAGGGATAGAAGCTGAGAATCATATTGTGGATGTGGCAGTTGATATAGAGGTACAAACTATAAAAAGTGGTACTTTAGGTATTGGTAAACTTGCTGGTATTTCGTATATTACAAGTACAGGCTATGAGGGTGTTAGTGATGAAAATGGGTTGTTTGTATATGAAGAGGGTGATATTATCTCTTTTAAAAATACAGCAACAGGAGAAGTTGTCGCTGAACTTAACTCAGCAGATATAGGAGAAGATAATCTTATCACACTAAGTGAGATGAATATCACTTTAGAATCATTGTCTTTAGATGTGATAGAAGATGAAATCGAAGAGAGTGAAATACTTGAAGAAGAACCAGTACTCGATGAAGATAGCGTAGACACAGAAGAATTTTTGGCTGAAGAAGAACTAGAAAGTGAAATAACAGAAGAAAATCTGAGTGATGAAAACACACTAGGAGATACAGTAGAAGAAACTGTATCTGAAATAGAAACGACACAAAATGATGAAGTATTGGATTTTAGTAATATATTAGCAGAAAGTGACTCGGAAGTAGAGGAAGATTTACTACAAAATGATGAAGAATCTACAGAGATAGAAAGTCAAACAACTCAAGAAGTTTCAGAAACACTTGATTTTTCAAATATAAATAATATAGATGGAGGGGGAAGTGATACTGCAAATATGAGTGATTATTCTAGTCAAATTTTTTCTTCAGATTCATTTGATAATATTGAATCGCTTAATTTAGTAGATAATGATACTATTACTATGGATGCATCTGATATAAATAGTTGGCTAAATGGGACAACAACTGACTTGAATATAAGTGGAACAAATGATGATGCTTCAAATGTTACAAATACTGATTATACTACAGAGAACAGAGGTAATGAGATTGGTGAAGTAGCAGATACTTATTGTATCGATCAGGATAATGGTGCTGCAACAGATATAACATTGTCAATTGAATCAGCTTCATAGCAAAAAATATGATGAATATTATTTTATTGTAATAACAGTAATTTATTTGGATATTTTGGTATAATGATTTATGATTATAAAAGAGAATAGTATGAGATATAAAATTTTAATAATAGAAGATGAAATTATAAATTTAAATATTTTAAAACATATTTTAAAAAATGATTATGATGTAATAACAGCTCAAAATGGTAAAAAAGGTTTTGAGCTTTATCAAAAGATGAACCCACATCTTATCATTACTGATCTTAAAATGCCTGAAATGAATGGGATAGAACTTATTAAAAAAATAAGAGCTATTGATCAAAATTCAATTATTATTGTAACTACATCGGCTGATGATGTCCCTACCCTTTTAGAAGCATTTGAACTCAAACTTTTTAAATATTTACTTAAACCTATAGATTCTACAGAACTAAAAAAAGTTGTGATTGAATCTATTGATGCGTCTAATGCATTTTATACTATTGCTTTAGATAATATAAAAATTGCCGAGGAGTTAGTTTGGAAGAGGGATAATTTTGAACTTCGTTTTCAAGATAAAATAGTAAAACTCACCCCAAAAGAAAAAAAATTACTCAATTTATTTTTATTAAAACCAAATATTATCTTTCAATATGATCAAATAATTTATGATATTTGGGAAAAGGAAAATGAGCAAGGGGATAGAAAAACTCTTAAAACATTAGTGACAAGCTTACGAAAAAAACATGAAAAAATACAAATTGATAATGTATATGGTTTTGGATATAAAATTGTTCTTTTAGATACTATTTAGAATATTTCTAATATTTTTATTTATTTTATAACTCTTCTTACCACTTTCTAACAATTTACCTTTATAATGATTTTATAAAGGTAAATATAATGCAATCAAATCATAAAAAAATATTTTTTATATTTCTTATTTTTTCAATAATTATCTCCTTTTCACATATAGTTATAGATTCTATGTTTCAGGAGATTACTTCAAAAGAGATTCTTTTGGGAAATGGTAAAGAACTTATTTTAGAGAAAGAAAAAATAGTCAAAAATTTTTTAAATAAATCAAAAAATATTTTATTGTCTACAAAAGAATCAAAAATATTTCATACTTTTATCACGACAAAAAAAAATCAAGAATCGGTGGAAGATCTTTTTTTAACTATTATAAAATCGAATGATGATTTTATGCAATTTCGTTATCTTGATGCAAGTGGTAAAGAGATTATAAAAGTAGAAAGAGTAATACAAAAAGAAACACCCACTATTGTTTCTTTGGATTCTTTACAAAATAAAGCCAATAGAGATTATTTTGTAGCTGCAAAAAAGATAAAAAATCAACAAGTATGGTTTTCGGCACTAGAATTAAATATGGAAAATAATAAAATCGAAATACCCTACAAGCCAACTATTCGAGCTGTTTCTTCTGTATACAGTAAAGATAAATTTAAAGGGATACTTATAGTCAATTATTTTGCAAATGATTTATTAGAAGAGTTAATTTATGAGCCAGGCTTTAAAGTGACTTTAGTAGATGAATTGGGATTTATTATTTCTAATTATGATGCTACAAAAAATTGGGGATTTTATCAAAAAGAAAAATACAATATTCACACTGAATATCATAATGATGCAGCAAATATTTTGGTAAATACTTTTTATTCTACTAATGAATTTGGTGCAAAGTCATTTGATCTAGCTCTTTTTGATAATATTTTCATCATTTTAAAGGTTGATGAAAATGAACTCAAAGAGCAAAAAAGTAATGAGTTAGAGGAGGAGATCTTTTTATCTTTTATCTATTTTTTGATATCTATGATCTTAAGTTTTATAGTCTTTAAAATATTACGGAGATTATTTCTTGATCTTAATACACAAATTGATACAGTAGATAGATTGGAGCTTGCTTCAGATATAGCAAATATAGCACTATGGGAATATGAAGCAAAAACACAAAATGTTTTTTGGAGTCAAAATATAAAGTCTATTTTAAAAAGAGAAGATGAGATATCTTATGATGACTATATGGGAATGATTCCTACCAAAGAGCGAGAGATTGTGGAGCAAAATTTTTTTGAATCAATAGAAAATAAAAAAGAATTTTTGGCTATTCATAAAATGAAAATAGATAAAGATACAACAAAAGTACTCCAAGAGAAGGGGAAACATTTTTATGATTCTTTTGGACAACATATCAAAAGTGTTGGGTGCACATATGATATTTCAGAAAAGCATGAATCAGATCAATTAAAAGATAAAATCATTAAACAAAATAAAAAATTTGAGAGACTTTTTAATAATTTTGATGAAAGTGTTATCGCCTCTACTACAAATTTACGAGGAATCATTACATATACTTCGCAAGCTTTTTGTAAAATAAGTGGATATTCGAGAGAAGAATTAGTTGGATCTCCTCAAAATATTGTAAGACACCCAGACTCTTCATCGGAAGTTTTTTCAGAGTTATGGGCAACAATTAAACAAGGGAAAGTTTGGAAAGGGGAGCTTAAAAATAAAAATAAAGATGGTACATTTTATTGGGTATATGCGGTTATCTATCCTGAATATAATGAAGATGAAAAGGTATTTGCTTATACAGCTGTGAGACAAGATATTACAGCATTAAAAAAAGTAAAAGAGTTAAATGAAAATATTAAGTCTTCTCTTGAAGTTGCTTCTTTTATCCAAGAATCTCTTTTACCTACAGAGCTTCTAATGGATTCATTTTTTTCGGATAAGTTTATTATTTGGGAACCAAAAGATGTTGTTGGTGGGGATATCTATTTTTTAGAAAAATTAAGAGATGAAGATGAATGTTTACTTATGGTTATTGATTGTACAGGACATGGAGTCCCTGGTGCTTTTGTGACGATGCTAATAAAAGCAATTGAGAAGCAGTTGTTTCAACAAATTATGAATACACCAGAGCTGGAGATTAATCCAGCAAGAATTTTACAATTTTTCAATAAAGGTTTGAAAGAGATTTTAAAACAAGAAAAACGAAACCTTGCTACAAATGTAGGTTTTGATGGGGGGATTATCTATTTTAATAAGAAAAAAAATATTATAAAATATGCAGGAGCAGCAAATACTCTTGTCTATTATGATAAAACAGAGATAAAGACAATAAAAGGAGATAGACATTCTATTGGCTATAAAAATATAGATACAAGTTACGAATTTAAAAATCATGAAATACATGTAGACAAAGGGATGAAATTTTATCTATTTAGTGATGGGTATATTGATCAAATAGGTGGAGAAAAAAATCGTTCTTTTTCAAAGTCTCGTATGATTGATATTATTGATAAAAATAAGGATAAACCTATGAATGTTCAAAAAGAGGTGTTACTGCAAGAGTTAAAAGAGTATCAAAATGGATTTGAGAGAATTGATGATGTTACTTACATAGCAGTAGAAATATGAAAGGATTAAAAGTGGCAACAAAAGAGATAACAATGCTCATAACTAATGGTGGAATAATCTTTATGGCACATATAGGATTTATGTCTCAGAGTTTACTTGCAGGGATGATTGAGTCTTTGAAAAAAAAAGAAACCTTAGAGGGAATACCTAGTAAAATAAGTCATAGTATGTTTATCATACTTATTGAGATGACTCAAAATATTATAAAGTATTCAAAAATTGAACCCGTAGATAAGAATAATGTAAATTCAAATGGTATGATTTTGGTTGGAAGAGATGAAAAAGATAATTATTTTGTTCATTCTCAAAATATAGTAGCTTCTAAAGATAGTATAAAAATAACAAAAATAATTGATGAAATCAGTGAACTTACTGAAGATCAAATAAAACAAAAATATAGAGAACTTAGAAGAAGTGCTAAAAATGCACATCCAAGAGGTGCTGGAATAGGATTTTATGAAATTGCAAAAAGAGCAAGTGCTATCAAATATGATTTTGTAGAGATAGATTCAGAGAAATGTAATTTTAATTTAACAGTAAATATAAAATAAGGATAAATACAATGAAAAATTTTACAATAAAAGAAACAAAATATACGCCAGAGGTGAATTTGGATGTTCAAACAGGAATTTTAAGTATCAAAGGCAACTCTTACCCTGAAAATACTTTGGAGTTTTACGATCCTATACTAAATGTATTAGAAAAGTTTTTTGAAGAAACAAAAGTGGATTTAATTGTCTTAAATATAGAGATATTATATTTTAATTCAAGTAGTTCACGAGTATTCTTTGAGATATTTGATCTTTTAGAAGATCATAGTGAGAGATTAAATTTTGCAATTAATTGGATATACGAAAGTGACAATGAAGGAATTTTGGAAATAGGGGAAGATTTTAAAGAAGATTTTGAAAAATTAAATTTCTTTCTTGCTGTTAAAGAGTAAGTAGAGGTACTATTATGAGAGAAAAAAAAGAGATTAAAACTATTGCTAATTCTGAAGAAGTTCTGGAAGAGATGAGTCAAATATATACAGATGGTATGTACCTGAAAGAATATGGTAAACTTTTGGCTGATTACAAAAAACTTTTTAAACGATATGAAAAGACAATGAAAGTTTCAGATTCTATTAGTAATTCAATTATGAAAAAAAATGATACACTTAATGAGAATCTTTTATATACCATTAAAACAGCGAGAACTAACCTATTCAGAAATCTTTCAGAACATAGAAAAACGAAAGATGCTCTTTGTGATAATAGAGACAAAATTTTACAAAATGAAAGTGAAATGAATCAATTACTTCAAGAGAAAAAGGATCTTCAGATACAGCTCGATAAATATTCAGATCATGTAAGAGAAAGCAAACAGGATATATCTAGTATAAAGCCAAAATTTTTTAATAATATCAGCATAGAAAAAGTGATCTCCTTAGCATTTTCACATAATGAAGAGAATCAATTTTTAATGAAATTACAACTGAAAAATTTTGATAATATTTTACAAATTGTTCATGGTAAAAGCACTATAGAAGATTTTATAGAGATAGTGTATTGTTTTTTGGAAACAAATTTAAGTGAAGATTCTACTGTTTACTATCAAAATAAGGGTATTTTTTATGTTTGTATTGTGAACGAAGAGTTGAGTATGATTAAGTTACTTGAACAAAAAATAAATAATAAAAGAGATATTTATGATTTTCAAATTGATTTTAATATGGCAGTATCTCGACATAAATTAGGGGAAGACTCTATAAAAAAGTTAGTAAAAGAATGTGATAAAGGTTTGGAAGAAGCTCTTTCAAGAGATATCTTTATTGCTACATGAAAGGTAAACTTATGAATGGACAAATAGAATTTAAGTTGGTAAAAGAAGTTGAGAGATTAAAAATTGATTTTAATAAATCTGCGGAGATGAAATTTTCAACACAAAGTGATGTAGAGAAATTAAAAATTGATTTTAATCGAACAGCAGAAAAAATTATACGGGATATTAGACGTAAAGATAGAATCATGCATCGTAGTGACAAAAGACAGGTAAGTGAATATGATGATTTACAGCTCAGCCATCAAAAAATTATTAATTTAAATAAAGAGATTGAGGAGACACAAAGTGAAGTTGTTTTTACTTTGGGAGCTGTTGCAGAAAGTAAATCCAAAGAGACAGGAAATCATGTCAAACGAGTTGCTGAATACTCAAAATTACTTGCTTTAAAATATGGATTGGATACTGAACAAGCTGAATTATTAAAACAAGCGAGTCCTATGCATGATATTGGAAAAATTGCTATTCCTGATTCGATACTCAATAAACCTGGTAGATTAGATGAAGAAGAGAGAAAAATAATGAACACTCATGCCCAGCGGGATATGATATGTTAAAACACTCTGAAAGAAAATTATTGAGATGTGCTGCAATTGTTGCCAATGAACATCATGAAAAATGGGATGGTACAGGATATCCAAATCAACTCAAAGGTGAAGAGATACATATCTATGGAAGAATTACAGCATTAGCAGATGTTTTTGATGCTTTGGGCAGTGAGAGATGCTATAAAAAAGCTTGGTCTGATGAAAAAATACTACAATTATTTAACAAAGAAACTGGCAAACATTTTGATCCTCATCTCATCAATATATTTCTTGATAATATAGAAGAATTTTATACAATACGAAAAAAGTTTAAAGATAATTTTTGATTCTTTATATCATAGTACACCAAATTTGTAATAGGAAAAATCCATGGATTATCTAAAAAGAAAAATTTATTTATTAATTTTCATTATTGGAGTGGTGAGTACTCTTATAGTTGGAATGTATGATTATAATCATAATATAAAAAAAAGAGAGATGAGACTTGATGCCATTTCTCAGATTATTATTCAACAAATTCAAAATAGAATGGATACATATAGGGAAGTTTTATATGCTGGATTGGGATTATTTGAGGCATCTTCAAATGTTTCTAAACAAGAATGGAATATCTTCACAAATCAACTTCAAATAAAAAAATATTTTCCTGGTATTCAAGGATTAGGGTACAGTGTCGTTTTAAGAGGAGATGAACTCCAATAATTTACATAGAACCATTTGATGAAAGAAACCAAAGAGCTTTTGGGTATGACATGTATTCTAATGAGATTAGACGGGATGCTATATCTCGATCTATTGAGACAGGTCTCCCCTTGTTGAGTAAAAAAGTTGTATTAATACAAGAAAATGGTATAGATGAACAATTTGGTTTTTTACTCTATGTACCACTTTATAAAAAAGCGATGTCAATTAGAACAAAAGAAGAGAAGTATAAAGCAATAAAAGGGTTCGTTTTTGCAGTTTTTCGTGCAAAAGATTTTATCAATGGTGCTGTTGGACCTTATCTTAATATAGTGGATATAAAGATGTATGATGAAACAAACAAAAATTCTAATGAGCTTTTATATGATTCTCATATAAATAAAATAAAAAATAATACACTTACTAAAAATTTAGAGATAGAATTGGATGGTCAAACTTGGGTATTTGAAATTAGTCTAAAAAATAGCGTGATCAATATACAATCATATAACTATGCATATATTTTTATACTTTTAGGTCTTATTATTACGAGTTTGATCTCTTTTATAATAAAAAAGAATACTGAAAAAGAGATTTTAAAAGACGATATATTATTTAATATTTCACAAGGTGTTTTAGTAACCGATACAAATAGAAAAATTATTTATGTAAATAAAGCATTTGAAGAATTAACTGGTTATACAAGAGAGTCTGTTTTTGATAAAAATAATAAACTCAAGCGATATATAGGTTTACAAAATGATATTACAGATACTATTCTTGCTGCTGAATCACAAAATAAATATCAAAAACAGCTAGAACTTTCTGCCGAAATATCAGGCTTGGCATTTTGGGAATATGACTTCTCAAAAAAGATGTTTACATTTAATCATGGTGTGTATGTATTTTTAGGAACCTCTCTTGAAAAAGAAAAATCTTATAATATGGATTTGGAATTATATTTAGATACTCAAACAAAAGAAAAAATCTTATCGTGTATCTCTGATGCCTATACAAAAAAGAAAGATTTTCAAAATACAATTGAACATTCTATTATGCGAAAAGATGCGATAGTAATAGAAGCTACAATTACATATTATATTCGTTATAATTTAAATAATACTCCTTATAAAATATATGGAACTACTTTTGATTTTACAAAACAAAAAGAGAAAGAAAATGCTCTTATAAATTCTGAAAATAAAGCTCAAAATTTATTGGAAGAGCAAAATACCCTTTTATCTCTTTTCAATGAAGGAGAGATTGTTCTTTTTAAATGGAAAAATGATGAATTATGGAATTTGTCGTACGTATCAAGTAGTGTTGAAAAACTTCTTGGATACTCTAAAGAGGATATGCTTTCACATGAAGTATCATACACTTCTTGTATTCATAAAAAGGATAAATTTATTGTATCTGAAGAGGTTGCTGTTGCTGTACAAAAAAATAGTAATTTCTTTGTATACAAACCTTATCGAATTATCACAAAAAACAATGAAACTAAATGGGTGCTTGACTATACTGTGACACAAAAAGATAGCAATGGAAAAGTGTTATATTTTATAGGATATGTTATTGATATAACTGATCAAAAAAATCTAGAAAATAATTTGATACAAGCAAAAGAGCAAGCAGAAAGAGCTTTGAAATCAAAATCAGAATTTTTATCAAATATGTCACATGAGATCAGAACTCCTCTAAATGGTATTATTGGATTGACTCAGCTTATGTTTCAAACACCTCTCAATGAGATACAAAAAAACTATTTATCAAAATCTATTATCTCCTCAGAAGCACTTTTACATGTTATTAATGACATCCTAGATTATTCAAAAATAGAAGCAAATAAAATAGAGCTAGAACACATCCCTTTTGAGTTGGATACCATGTTGCATAATTTATCAAATTTATTTTTGTACGAGGCTGAAAGTAAAGCTATAGAATTAGATTGTACAATTGCTCCTGATGTACATAATAATCTTAAAGGTGACCCTTTTCGAATCAATCAAATACTTATTAATTTAGTAGGAAATGCACTTAAGTTTACGAGTCAAGGATTTATTTTTATTACAGTAAGTTTATCAGAATTAACAGAAAATACCATGAAACTTCATTTTAATGTGAAAGATACAGGGATAGGTATATCAAAAAAGAAACAAAAGAAATTATTTCAAAATTTTTCTCAAGTGGATACTTCTAATACAAGAGAATATGGAGGAAGTGGTCTAGGGCTTGTTATTTCTCAAAAATTAGCACATCTTATGGGTGGAAACATTTGTGTTGAGAGTATTGAGGGGATAGGGAGTAATTTTATTCTTACAACTGAAGTAGAATTTATAAAAGACAATTATGCATTTTTATCACAAGATATACAAAATAAAAGAGTATTAGTAGTCAACAATAATAAAGAGATGAAAAAAATGCTTCGTGAAACATTAACTCTTTTTTCATTAAAAACAGTTTTGTGTAATGATATGCACTTAGCCTTGAAAATTTTAGAAAAAGAAAATTTTGATTTTGTCATTACTGATTGGGAGTTACCTGAACAAAATGGTGTAGAGTTTGCAAAGATTATAGAATCACTTTATAGTCATAGAGATATGAAAACGATTATTATGAGTGCTTTTAGTAAAAAAGATGCACTTATAAGAGTAGCGAAAGAATCGGATATAAATATAAATACACTGCTCATAAAACCTTTTAGCTCGTCTACATTATTGGATTTACTTGTCAATAATGGTGATGTAAAATTAATACAAGATCATAGTGATAAAAAACTTTTTGCACAAGGGAAAGTTTTGCTTGTAGAAGATAATGCAATCAATCAATTAGTAGCAAAACAAAATTTGGAGATATTTGGTTTAAAAGTTGATATTGCAGTAAATGGGGAAATAGCAGTTCAAAAAGTACGAAAACAAAATTTTGACATTATCTTTATGGATCTGCAAATGCCTATAATGGATGGATATGAAGCAACCAAACAAATACGAGAGATTACTTTGGATACACCTATTATTGCATTGAGTGCTGCTGTTATGGAGGAAGATATACAAATGACACGTGATGTAGGGATGAATGAACATCTCTCAAAACCAATAGATATAGAAAAATTAAAAAATGTTATCTCTAAATATTTAAAAACAGAAACAAAAGAGATATGTGTAACAACAAATATCGAGACATTTGAATCTTTCGAAGGAATAAATTTTAAGGAGCTTACTACTAGAGTAAATAACGATAAAAAATTTGCTCATCAGATGTTGAGAGAATTTGCTATAGAAAAAAAAGATATACTTTTAGAGCTTGAGTCATTTGATCTACAATCTGAAGAGTTTCATACTTTTATCCATACTCTAAAAGGTGTAAGTGGTAATCTATCACTCAGTGATGTTTTTCACTATTGCACTCAAATATATAATAATAAAAGTACAGATGAGATAAAAAAACTTCGAGTAAAACTCAAAAAAAGTCTTCAAATTGTTTTGAGTGAGATTGATAAAAAATATTTTAGGATTGAGTCAGGGAATCAGGACTGTTCAAACATCTGTATCAATCTAATAAAATACAAAATAAAACTAAATTTTTTCTATCGTACTAATTACATTTTGAATGATCCAATCAGGTGTAGAAGCACCTGCTGTTACTCCACATAATGTTTTTTTATCAAACCAATAATCGCAGAGTTCTCTTTCATCTTCTATGAGATAACTTACACAACGTTCTTCTGAGATACTTAGAAGTTGTTTGGTATTTGATGAATTTTTTCCACCTATTACTATCATAATATCTACTTCATTCGAAAGCTCTCTTGTAGCTCCTTGGTTTTCAAATGTTGCATCACAGATAGTATTAAATACACGTACCTCTTTATATCGTAAAACAAGATTATTAACTATTTCGAGATATTTCTCTTTTTGTTTTGTCGTTTGTGCTACGGTGGCTATTTTATCATATTTGAATACTAAATCATCGAGTTCATACGGAGTAGGAACGACATGCACATCATCACCATAACTTTTGACACCTTTGACCTCAGGGTGGTTTGCATCGCCAAATATAACTATGCTGTATTTATCTTCAGACATCTTTTTTACTATTTGCTGAGGCGTTGTAACAAAAGGACAAGTAGCATTGATCACTTTGGTATTGTTTTCTTTAAGTTTTAATAAATCACCTTTGGGAATACCATGAGTTCTTATTATTACCGTGTCATTTTTATTGGCTTCTTCTATCGTTGAGTAAAGCTCGACATTAAAATCTTTTTTGAGTCTATCTATCTCTTTTTGATTGTGGATAAGAGGTCCTATAGTGGCAGAATTTTTATGCTCTTCTGCAATTTTGATGGCTCGTTTGACTCCAAAACAAAAACCATAATGTGAGGCTAATTTTACTTGCAAGTGTAATCCTTATGAATTGATTCTATATTTAAAATTGAAAAAGAGTATACTTTGAGTCGTGTTAAAGTTCTACTAAGAAGTAAAGTCAAAGTATTTTTATAAGTATGGGTAAAGAAGTATTTTTTACCCATTTGTAATGTTATTTTATTTTTTTAAACGATCTAGTATCTCTACAAAATTTGGAAATGATGTTTCTATACATTGAGTATCTTCTATCTCCATACCGCATATAAGTCCTGCTATTGCAAAACTCATAGCTATTCTGTGATCACCATGTGAGTTGATCTTTGCTTTTTGCAGTGTAGCACCTCCATCTATCTCATATCCATCTTCAAACTCTGTAAATGATACACCACAAAGTTTGAGACTATTGACAACAGCAGATATTCTGTCACTCTCTTTTACCCGTAACTCATGTGCATTTTTGACAATACTTTTCCCTTTTGCCAAAGACATAACAATACTTAAAGCAGGGAGTTCATCTATAAGCCACGCTATGTTTGACTCAACAGTTACACCTTTTAAGGGTGCATTTTTTACAATAATATCACCAATAGGTTCATAAATATCTTCAGTAGGGAGATATGTTATCTCTGTTCCCATTTTTGCCAAAACTTTATAGGCTTCAATTCGAGTAGGATTGAGAGTGACATTTTTGAGTGTAACTTTTGCATTGGGTGTAATAGCCGCTGCAACTGCAAAGAAAAAAGCCGAAGATGGATCTGTTGGTACGGTGATATGTAAAGGATCAAGTTTTTTCTTGAGAGGTTCTATCTCTATCCAGCCCTCTTTGTTGGTATGGATACTTGCTCCCATACCATTGAGCATACGCTCTGTATGATCACGAGAGAGTAGATTTTCTTTATAGTATGATTTTTCATCGCTTTGAATAGCTGCTAAAATAAGTGCTGATTTTATTTGAGCAGAGTCTATTGAGCTAAAATATTTAAAAGATTTTAATTTTGCACCTCGTACATATAAAGGTGCTTTATTTCCATTCTCACGACCATCTATAGTTGCTCCTATACTACGCAAAGGTTCAGCAACTCTTTTCATAGGACGTGAACGAAGGTATTTATCCCCTGTGAGTACAAAACTTCCCTCGCATCCAGATAATAGTCCAGCATAGAGTCTCATACCTGTTCCCGCATTACCACAATCAAGGATATCATCAGGTTCTTTTAAAGTTTTTGGAGGAGTGATAGTGATAGTATTATTTTCAAAATCTTCTGTTACAATAGCCCCTAATTTTTGAGCTATTTTAAGAGAATCCATTGTATCTTCACCTCGAAGATAATTTTTGATCACAGATGGTTTGTCACTGAGTAAACTAAACATAGCACATCTATGTGAAATAGATTTGTCACTCGCTATGTTATCTATAACTATATCAAATGAATCTACAAGTGGTGCTATGTTGAGTGTTTTCATTATCGTAGACCTATCTGTAAATCTTTTTGAAGTTTTTCTAAAATGGTATCCATAATATCATTGATATCATTTTCTTCAAATGTTTTTGTTTCTGATTGGAGAATAAACTTGATTGTCAAACTTTCATCATCTCCCAATTTTTTATCTGTATAGGTATCGACCAAATTAAACTGTTTAATCTCTGGAATTTTTAAAGAGTTGATAGAATCTTTGATCTTTTTATATGATAGGCTTTTTGGAGCTATGATGCTTAAGTCTCTTTTAGAAGCTTGAAATTTGGATATATTACTTGCAAATATCAAATCATTACTCAAAGAATCAACATTGATCTCTGCTATAAATGAATCGTTAGAGATATCAAAATCTTTACAAACATTTGGGTGAATTTTATAAACTGACCCTATGATAATACCCTCTTTTAAAATAGAAGCATTTTGATAAGGATGGATAAAATCATTATCAATAGCGACAAGAGGTTCTAACTCAAACTCACCAATAATTGTAGAGATCTTTTGACAAAAAGTAAAAAAATCTATGTTTTTTGGTTTTGCATTATTTGAAACAGCTTCCGCTTCAATCTCTCCACTAAAAATAAATCCTAAACTTTTTGTTTCTTCTCTATTGGTATCAAAAATAGTCCCAATTTCAAATAATCCAAGTGATTTATATCCTTGTTTTACATTGTTTGAAATAGCCTGTACAAAATTGAGTGCCATTGTTGTTCTAAATGTATTGAGTTCTGTTACAATTGGATTTAAAATATCTTTCTTTTTTGAAACTACTGGAAACTTATATTTTTCTAAGAGTTCTTTGTTTGTAAATACATAGGTAAGTGTTTCAAAAAATCCATTTGTAATCGCTTTTTTTCTAAGATCATTTTTTAAGAAAATCTTATTTGATGTTGCATTATTATTGTTAAATTCTCTTAACTCTAACGGTTTTGATTTGATCTGATCAATTCCTATCATACGTACAATCTCTTCTGTAACATCTGCAATATTTTTGATGTCATGTCTAAATGCTGGAATAGTGACATTGATAGTATTTTGTCCATCTTGTTTTACAAAAAATCCCAATGATGTGAGGATTTGACTCACTTGACTGGGTGCTATATTTTGTCCTACTATTGCATTGAGTTGTTTATTGTTGACATTGATTGTATTTTGAGGAACTTCATTGATAAAGTTTTTACTTCCATTATAGATAGTAGCACCACTATTTGATAGAAGTGTAATAATATAATCAACACCACTGTCTAAATTTGGTTCACTTCCACGTGATGATTTATAATACACATCACCTGTTTTCTTTTTCTTTTCAAATACTTTTTGTGCTAATTGTTCAGGGCTTGTATAACTCGCTTCTATAATAACTTCATCACATAAATTTGTTATTTTTCCTGCTTCAATGCCTATAGTACTTACTAAAACTTGCCCTGTTACCGCATCAAAACCATCTTCATCTTTGGCAATTTTTAAAGTTACAAATTTTTCTGATTGTTGAGTTGCTATAGATTTTGCATATACATTGATCAGTACACCAGTTGCATGTGTTACATACGCAACAGCTGTTTCTATCTGGGTATCTTTGAGTTGTGAGACTGTTGCTGCACGGATGATCTGTAACAATCCCAACTTAAAGTCTTGAATAGAAGCTGCTTTGTAGATAAGATTTGATTCACAATTCATATCATAATGAACATCAAAAATTTGACCTATCCCTTTGTTGTTTGTAGCAACTATTGCATCAAAATTTTTCATAGGAATATTGAAATAGGTGCTTAACTCTCTTGCAACTCCATTTATACTTAAACAATCACCTCGATTTGCAGTAAGTTCTATCTCGATGGTTTCATCATTTACCAAAGAGTATTCGTTGAGCTCTTTCCCTATTTTGAGTTCACCTATAGAGTTATCAAGCTCCATAATACCATCATTTATTTTTGGCAAACCTATCTCTGTACTACTACAAATCATACCATTTGAAGCAACTCCTCGAAGTTTTGCTTTTTTGATAACAAAATCGTCTCCCAAAACTGCCCCAACAGTTGCAACAGCTACATACTGACCAGCTTCAACATTTTTGGCACCACATACTATTTGTTCTATTTTAGTTCCAATATCCACTTGACAAATATTGAGTTTGTCAGCATCTGGATGTTTCTCTTTGGATTTTACATATCCTATTACTACACGATTTGGGATAAGTATTCGGTGTGTATTATCGACCTCTAATCCAATAGAATTGAGTGCTTCACATAAAGTTTGTGTACTTATTTTTGAAATATCAACATGTTCTTGTAACCATTGTCTTGTAACTATCATCTAAATTGTCCTAACAGTCTAATATCACTTTCAAATAGAGATCGTAAATCACCTATTTTATGAATAAGCATTGCAAATCTTTCAATTCCCAAACCAAAAGCATACCCACTTACATCTGTATATCCTACAGACTTAAATACATTTTCATCTACTATACCACAGCCTAAAACTTCAAGCCAACCTGTGTGAGAACATACTCTACATCCAGAGCTTTTACCTGTTTTTTCATCTTTACAAAAGATACAAGAGATATCTACTTCAGCAGATGGTTCTGTAAAAGGGAAAAATGAAGGTCGAAAGCGTACCTCTACTGCTCCAAACATATGTTGTAAAAACTCTTCCATAACAAATTTTAAGTTTGCAAAAGAGACAACACCTGCTTTTTCTACCACTAATCCCTCAATTTGATGAAACATAGGAGTATGAGTAATATCAAAATCTTTTCTAAAAACAGTCCCTGGTGCTATCATACGAATAGGTGGTTTTTGATTCATCATAGTTCGTATCTGTACAGGACTTGTATGTGTTCTTAAAACTGCACCATCGTTACAATAAAAAGTATCTTGCATATCACGAGCTGGATGATATTTTGGTAAATTTAGTGCTTCAAAGTTATGAAAGTCATCTTCTACTAGAGGTCCCTCTTCGACACTAAAGTTTAAGTTTTGAAAGTATCTAGTGATTTGGTCGAGTGTATCAGCAACTGGATGAGTAGCTGCATTGCTGTTGTTTGCTGTAAATTTAGTCACATCAATTTTTTCAGCTTCTAGTAATTTTTCTAACTCTTGAGCCATTAGAACTGTTTTTTGAGTTTCTAGAACTTTATTGATTTGAGCTTTTTGTTTATTCAAATTTTGTGCAAATGCTTTTTTTTCTTCATTTGGTACACTTTTCATTTTAGCAAATTCAAGGGTCAAAACACCTTTTTTCCCTAAAATATCAACTCGTAATTGTTCTAATTGTTCCAAAGATTTACTACTGTTAATCTTTTCTATCCAATCTTGCAAATGGTTCTCCTATGATCGATGATTTCTTTATATCTAAAATAAAAACAATTATACTCAAATTTTTATTACAGTTTCGTAAGAGATTGAAAGGATTACTCTTTTTACTATTATTTTGTCCTTATTTTATTTGGATATACTCATTATAATAAAATACAAAGGAAAAATAATATGTGTTTATTTTGTAACTTAATAGAGGGTAAAATACCAAGTACAAAGATATTAGAAAACGATAACTTTTTAGCATTTGAAGATATCCAACCACAAGCAAAAATACATGTGCTTATCATACCAAAAGCTCATATTGTATCATTTAACGAGATGCCAGCAAATATGATGGCTGATATGACACCATTTATTCAAGAAGTTGCTTCAACTTTAGGGGTAGAAAATGATGGATACAGACTGATTACAAATATAGGTCAGCATGGAAATCAAGAGGTGAAACATATTCATTTTCATCTATTAGCAGGTGAACAGTTAGGAAAATTAGTATAATGCAAGTTTTTGGAAAATTTAAAGAGATACACGATTTGGAGTATCTTGTAAAAAGTTATATTTATATCCCATTATTAGATGAAAATAATGAAGATTTAGAGATAGATGCAGATCAAGTAAATATTTTATTGAAAAAGAAAAATAAAAATGTAGCAGGTACTGTTTTTTTATACAATCCATGTACAGCTCCAAAAGATCTGAAAGTGACAGAAAAACTAGTCAATCAGGGATTTAGATTTGATGATAAGTTTTATGAAGTGCATATTGAAAATGAGGTACGAATTTTGGGAAGAAATCTCAAAAGATACAGAGGACAGTTAGTTGAAATAAAATATCTTTTTAATTATAATAAAGAAAATATAGAACCAACCTCAGTGTTAGAAGTATTTGATATGGATCTTGGGAAACTCAATTCAAATCAACTCACAGTTTTTGCAAAAAATGACAATTTTCACGATGCAAAAAATATCTCTTACAATGGAAAATTTATCTTTTTTGCTTGGGGACATAAGTTTGATAGACATCACAATGAGATTTCACTCTATGCCTCAAATATTGCACAATGGGCAAAAAAATCAGGGAAAGAGATAGGTTTTATCTACGATAGAGTCAAAGATGAAGCGGATAGTTTTGAGTATACACGATTTTTCAAGCCTGTAAGTTTTGGTAAATTACGATTAGTTATACCACCTGCGATTGAAACTGTTTTTTCTAAAGATATTATAGAGCCTTATAGAATATAGTGGGTAAAAGATATGAAGTGGAATATATCCAAACAGTTTGACTTTTGTTATGGTCACCGTGTGTGGTCACAAGAGTTAAATACAGAGTTTTCTTTGGATGATTGTTTGATGTGTCGGCATCTGCATGGGCATCAGGGAAAGATTTTAGTACATTTAGAAAGTGATAGTTTACAAAATGGTATGGTTACTGACTTTAAACATTTAAATTGGTTTAAAAAGTTTTTGGATGATACACTTGATCATAAGTTTATCATCGATATAAATGATCCATTATTTGAGACACTTTTACCTTTTTATAAAGATAAAAAAGATTTGGTTGAGATGGAACAAAACTATAAGATACCAAATTTAACGCTGATAAAAGATGAACCTATTCATATTATGGAGATGTATGAGGGGTTTATTATCGTTGATTTTGTCCCTACGAGTGAAAATTTATCTGCTTGGTTACTTAAAATTGTTCAAAAAAAGATGGCAAAGATCAATATCAAAGTATCTCATTTAGAATATTTTGAAACCCCTAAGAGTAGAAGTGTTGTGTATTCATAATAGGTTAATCAGTTATTCACTATAATTGTTTAATCTATTAAGCAAAAGGATACCTATGTTGGATACTCTATTAACAGTTTCAAATAGAAATATACTCAATACAAAAACAACTTTTAAAAGATATATGCACTCACAGTTTGATATGGATGATAAACTCATTGGTATCATAGGTGCTAGAGGAGTTGGAAAAACAACTTTTATTTTACAATATTTAAAAAGTTTGGATATATCGAATGATAAAAAACTTTATATAAGTGCAGATCATTTTGAGGTGATAAAATACTCTTTGTATGAGATAGTGGAAGAGTTTTATAAAATAGGTGGAAAAATAGTTGCAATTGATGAGATACACAAATATCCTAACTTTCAACTTGAGCTTAAATCTATCTATGATACATTTGACATCAAAGTTATATTTAGTGGGAGTAGTGCTTTACAGCTTGAAAATGCAAAGGTAGATTTGAGTAGGCGAGCCTATTTATACAAAGTGCCTGGGATGAGTTTTCGAGAATTTATTGAATATGAAACAAATATCTCCTTTTCTACCTTTACTTTGGAAGATATTTTGACAAATCATATAAACATAGCCTATGAGATAAATGAAAAAATCAAACCATTTGAATATTTTAAAAACTATTTAGAGTATGGCTATTATCCTTTTTATAAACAAAACAAAAATCACTATACGCAAAAACTACAAGAAACTATAAATATAGTACTTGAATCTGATTTGTCGTATGTTTTTAATGTGGAGAGTAAAAATATATTTAAACTCAAAAAGTTACTCTTATCATTGTGTCAATCTGCACCTTATGAACTCAATATCACAAAACTAGCACAAAAAATAGAGATAAATAGAAATACACTTTATAGTTATCTACATTATTTGGAAGCTGGAAGTATTATCAAGATGATAAAACAAAAGTCAAAAGGGGATGGAATACTCAATAAACCAGAAAAATTGTATTTGAATAATACAAATTTAAATGCATCATTTTGTCATAATAGTAATATTGGAACGATACGAGAAACCTTTTTTACAAGTCAAATATCGCAAAGGTATTTGATAAATTACTCAAAAATAGGTGATTTTATCATCAATGATACATATACCGTAGAGCTTGGTGGTAAAGATAAAAAGTTTAATCAAATAAAAGATGTGGAAAATAGCTTTGTAATAGCAGATGATATTGAAGTTGGTTTTAGAAATAAGATACCTTTATGGCTATTTGGCTTTTTGTACTAAAAATAAATATTTATAGATATTTCGCTAAAATAAAAATATGAATAAAAAAGTTAAAAAGATATTACAAATATGCTAGAAATAAATGAAATCTTTGGACCTACAATCCAAGGAGAAGGTAAATGTACGGGGAATCCCTCTGTATTTGTGCGATTTGGGAAATGCAATATGCAATGCCCTGGTTTTGAAGTAGAATATGAAACACCAAGTGGGATCAAAAAATGCTCTTGTGATAGTTTTTATGCTTCAGATAGTGCTTTTCGAGATGAGTGGCAAAAATATGCTACAGCTGAAGAGTTAATTGAGGAAGTTGCTAAAATACTACCGAAGTATACTGTTGATATGGTTATCACTGGTGGTGAGCCTCTTTTATACTGGAATGATGTTGAGTTTCAAAAGTTTTTGAAATATTATGTAGATAATGGTTTTAAAATTACAATTGAAACAAATGCTTCTATAAATATTAGTTTACATGAAATTTGGCATAAAGAGATACTCTTTTCGATGAGTGTAAAACTTAGTAATAGTGGTGAAAAACTTAGTAAACGGTTAAATATAAATACATTAACAAATATTATCAATAGATCAAAAGAGAGTTATCTAAAATTTGTAGTGGATAAAAAATTTATTCAAAATGTGACGGAAGAGATAGAAAATATCTTAAAACAAATTCCAGCGTGTGAGGTGTATCTTATGCCATTGGGTGATACTTCGGAAATAATTGATGAAAATTCTTTGGCTGTTATAGAGTTGGCATTGGAAAAGGGTTATAAATATTCTGATAGGTTACATATACGGGTATGGAATAATAAGAGAGGTGTATAAAATATGAAGATTTTGATGAGTATGTTGATTTTGAGTTCTTTTATATTTGCAAAAGAGTGTTATTTTAATAAAGTAAATACGGTTTGTTATTATAAATATTTTAAGAAATCGAATATTGATAAAGCAAAAGCAGATGAAGAGTATTATGTTGATAAAAAAGGGAAGATTTATACTTTTGATAAAGTTATAGAGGTTCGTTTTAATAGTATTGGAGCTGTTTTTACACTCAAAAATGATTTTCAATTGGAGTTTGTTGATAAAATAAAAAAAGATGTGTATTTGTTTAAGGTTTCAGATAGAAGAGACTTGTTTTCTACAATTTCAAAGATTAATAGACTCAAAACAGTAATGAAAGCACAACCGCATAGAAAAAGAAAATATACAAAAGCCTATGTGAAGACAGAACTTGAAAAGAAAAGAGCTCGATTTGAAGCGGTTATGGAAAAAGCAAAGTCAAGTTTAAACTCTAAAAAATCGAACAATAATACAAATAGATCTTCAAGTGGTTCTACCTCAGGTCCTGGATTTAATGATGTTGGATCTTCTGGAAAAGGTGGTGGAAAATCATTTTTAAAAGGGAATGCTCAATAATGGTATATTTGCCAGCTGAATGGGAAAATCAAGAGTTTGTACAGCTTGTATTTCCACATAAAAATACCGACTGGAATGAGTATTTAGATGAAGCGATAAGCACTTTTATAACTATTGCAAAAACAATTGCAAAATATCAAAAGTGCTTGATTATTGCAAAAAATCTTCACTCTATAAAATCACTCTTTCCAAATAAAAAAAACCTTATTTTTGTGAAAATTGATAGTGATGATACATGGTCAAGAGATTTTGGTGGTATTACTGTTAAGAGTGACAATAATAGATGTACTATTTTAGATTTTAAGTTTAATGCTTGGGGTAAAAAATTTGAGTACCAACTTGATAATCAGATTACGAAACAACTAAAATTTAAAGGTCTCCTTAAATCATACCATCATAAATCACTCCCTTTTGTTTTAGAAGGTGGTGCTATCGAAAGTAATGGAGCTGGTGTGATACTTACCACAACTAAATGTATGATGGAAAAAAATAGAAATCCTCATCTTACTCAAAACTCAATACAAAATAAATTGATAGAATATCTCGCTGCAAAAAAAGTTTTGTGGTTAGACAATGGTTTTTTAGAAGGGGATGATACAGATAGCCATATAGATACACTTGCAAGATTTGTAAGTGAGGATACTATAGTATATCAAAGTTGTGATGACAAAAATGATGTTCATTATGAAGAGTTAAAAAAAATGAAAGATGAATTGGCTCTTTTTACTCAATGTAATGGCAAACCATTTACACTTATAGCTTTACCATGGATAAAAGCTATTTATGATGAAGATGAAAGGCTTCCTGCAACCTATGCAAATTTTTTAATCATAAATGGTGCTGTTTTAGTACCCACTTATGAAGATAAAAATGACCAAAAAACATTGAGTATATTTAAAAAATTGTTTCCAAAAAGAGATATTATTGGGGTCGATTGTAAAACACTTATACGCCAACATGGGAGTTTGCATTGTGTCACGATGCAATATCCAAAAGTATAAAAGGAGAAGATATGAAATCAGCACTTATTCAACAAAAATATTATAAAAATAAAGAAAAAACAATAGCAAAAACAGTTTTAAAAATAGAAGAAGCATCTCAAAATGGTGCTGAACTTATTGTCCTTCAAGAGCTACACCAGACACATTATTTTTGTCAAAATGAAAATGTAGATACTTTTGACTTAGCTAACTCTTGGGAAAATGATATACAATTTTGGTCAAAAATAGCAAAAAAAAATAAAGTAGTTTTAGTAAGCTCTTTATTTGAAAAAAGAGCAGCTGGACTCTATCATAATACAGCAGTTGTTTTTGAAAAAGATGGAAGTGTTGCAGGAAAATATAGAAAGATGCATATTCCTGATGATCCTGGGTTTTATGAAAAGTTTTATTTTACCCCTGGTGATTTGGGATTTGAGCCTATAGAGACAAGTGTTGGTAAATTGGGTGTATTGATTTGTTGGGATCAGTGGTATCCTGAAGCTGCACGACTCATGACTCTCAAAGGGGCTGAGATACTTATCTACCCTACGGCAATTGGCTGGTTTGAAGATGATCAAGAAGATGAAAAACAACGGCAACTTGATGCGTGGATAGCAGTACAAAGAGGTCATGCAGTTGCAAATGGTATCCCTATAATTACAGTAAATAGAGTTGGATTTGAAAAAGATGATAGTGGAGTTTTAAAAGGTACGCAGTTTTGGGGAAATTCATTTGTGTTTGGTTCGCAAGGGGAATTTTTGGCACATGCTAATCATCAAAAAGAAGAACTCATTTATGCTGATATAGATTTAAATAGAGTTGAAAATGTACGAAGGTGGTGGCCATTTTTACGAGATAGAAGAATAGAATGTTATAATAACATCACTAAAAGATATATAGATTAATAATCGAAATTAATAAATAGAAGGAAAAATATGAAATTTACAGGAACAAATGTATTGGTAACGGGTGCGAGTAAAGGGATTGGAGCAGAGATTGCAAAAGAGTTAGCATCGTATGGATTAAAAGTATGGATAAATTATAGAAGTAAACCAGAAATAGCAGATGCACTCAAAGAGGAGATAGAAAAATCAGGTGGAACTGCTGCTGTGATTAAAGGGGATGTATCTCTTGAAGAGGATTGGAAAAATATAATCAAAACAATAGTTGAAGCAGATGGTGCGATAGCTTATCTTGTAAATAATGCAGGAATCACAAAAGATAAGCTCGCAATACGAATGAGTCTCAATGATTTTGATGATGTAATCAATGCAAATTTAAAATCTACATTTATAGGGTGTAGAGATGCTTTAAAAGCGATGAGTAAAAAAAGATTTGGGGCAGTTGTCAATATCTCTTCTATTGTTGGTGAGATGGGAAATGCAGGTCAAACAAATTATGCCGCTTCTAAGGGGGGTGTAAATGCTATGACAAAATCATTTGCAAAAGAAGGTGCGGCACGAGGAATTCGCTTTAATAGTGTGACTCCTGGATTTATAAGAACAGATATGACTGATGAACTAAAAGAGGAAGTAAAAGCAGAATATACAAAAAATATCCCTTTAAAAAGATTTGGTGAATCAAAAGATGTAGCAGATGCAGTAGCTTTTTTATTAAGTGATCACTCTGCATATATTACAGGGGAAGTATTAAAAGTTAATGGTGGATTGTACGTATAATTAAAAATAGACAAGACTTAAAAAGAATGAATTTAATGTAAGTGTGCTATAATCCTCAGAATTTTATTTAAAAAGGAAGAAAAATGTTAGAAAAAGTAAAAGCAGTAGTTGTTGAACAACTAGATTGTAATCCAGAAGAAGTAAAAGAAGATTCAAAGTTTATTGAAGATTTAGGTGCTGATTCTTTAGATGTAGTTGAGTTGGTAATGGCTTTAGAAGAAGAGTTTGATATTGAAATTCCAGACGAAGATGCTGAAGGTATTTTGACTGTTGCTGATGCATTAAAATATATTGAAGATAATAAATAATCTTTAAAATTAATTTAATTATAGATAAGATTATCTTATCTATAATTTAGAAAATAAGTCACTGGTGATTTAAATAAAATTAAATAATAATTTAGTTTTATTTAGATTATAAATATGGAGATATGAGTATGAATAGAGTTGTAATAACTGGAATAGGAATGATAAATTCGCTTGGGTCAAATGTAAAAGACTCATTTAAGGCTATAGTTGATGGAGAAACAGGTATCGATACGATAACACTTTTTGATGCAAGTGCTTTTTCTGCTCAAATTGCAGGTGAGGTAAAAGATTTTGATCCTTCTGCAATAATGGGACGAAAAGAAGCAAAAAAAGCGGATAGATTTATTCAGTTAGGTATTCACGCAGCACAAGAAGCGATGGAAGACTCAAAATTAGTAACTGACAATAAAGTAAGTGAAGATATATCTGAATCATTTGGTATTGTTGCTGCTTCTGGTATTGGTGGATTAACAAATATTGAAAAAAATTCAATTATTTGTGGAAATAGAGGACCTAGTAAAATATCTCCGTTTTTTATTCCATCTTCTTTGGTAAATATGTTAGGTGGATTTATCACTATTCAACATAATTTAAAAGGACCAAATATTTCAGCTTCTACTGCATGTGCTGCTGGGACTCATGCTATTGCAGATGCGTACAAAACAATTGCTTTAGGTGGTGCGGATAAGATGCTCGTAGTAGGTGCTGAGTCTGCTATTTGTGGGGCAGGTGTTGGTGGATTTGCTTCTATGAAAGCATTAAGTACTCGAAATGATGATCCTAAAACTTCATCAAGACCATTCGATAAAAATAGAGATGGATTTGTGATGGGTGAGGGTGCTGGTGCATTGGTAGTTGAAACTTTAGAATCTGCCCAAGCAAGAGGTGCAAAAATCTATGCTGAGATTTTAGGATTTGGTGAAAGTGGAGATGCAAATCATATCACTACACCTACTATGAATGGACCATTAAGAGCTATGAAAGCTGCTTATAATATGGCAAAGAAAAATAATGGTGGTGAATTAAATGTGGATTATGTAAATGCACATGGTACTTCAACACCTGTAAATGATAAAAATGAAACAGCAGCCCTCAAAGCACTTTTTGAAGGAAATCAAGAATGCCCACCTGTAACATCTACAAAAGGACAAATAGGTCATTGTTTGGGTGCTGCTGGAGCATTAGAAGCTATTATTGCTATAAAAGCTATGGAAGATGGTATTATTCCCCCAACTATTAATCAAATAGAATCGGATGAAAACTGTGATTTAGATTATGTTCCTAATGTCGCTAGAAAAGCAGATTTAAATGTAATTATGAGTAACTCTTTTGGTTTTGGTGGAACAAATGGTGTTATAATTATGAAAAAATATATAAAGTAGGTAGATTAAAATGGCTACATATTTAGATTTTGAAGAGAGTTTAAAAAAAATTGAAGATGAGATCATTGTTGCAAAAGCAAAAGCAGATGAATATGCAGTTTCAATTTTAGAAAAAAAATTATCTGTAGAAGTAAAAAAAACATACTCAAATCTTTCTGATTACCAAAAGCTAAAACTAGCTCGACATATTGATAGACCATATGCAATGGATTATATTAGAGGTCTCATGAGTGATGAGTATGAGATTCATGGAGATAGACATTTATCTGATGATCAAGCTATTGTATGTTACTTAGGCTCTATTGGTGAAACGAAGTGTGTTGTTATTGGGGAGCAAAAAGGACGAGGTGTAAAAAATAAGATTAAAAGAAATTTTGGTATGCCGAATCCTGAAGGATATAGAAAAGCTTTACGAGCTGCAAAATTAGCAGAAAAGTTTAATCTTCCTATTTTATTTTTAGTAGATACTCCAGGGGCTTATCCTGGTATTGGTGCAGAAGAGAGATCTCAAAGTGAAGCGATCGCTAGAAATTTATTTGAACTAAGTGATTTAGATACTATTGTTGTATCTGTAGTGATTGGTGAGGGTGGTTCAGGTGGAGCATTAGCTATCTCTATAGGTGATAAACTTGCTATGATGAGATACAGTGTCTATTCTGTTATCTCTCCTGAGGGTTGTGCAAGTATTTTGTGGAAAAAACAAGATATGGTAGAAACAGCTACAAATGCTTTGAAAATCACTCCTTCTGATCTCAAAGAATCAAACCTAATTGATGATGTAATTAACGAACCTCTTATCGGTGCTCATAGAAATAAAGAGGAAGCGATAAGAGTATTGGGTGACTATTTCTTAAATCAAGTAAAAGAGCTCAAACAACTTACAAAAGAGCAAAGAGAAAAAAATAGATATGATAGACTTATGTCATTGGGAAGTTTTTCTTAAAATAAAATTTGTAATTAAAAGAAAAAGATAGTATAATATTTTTAATAGTTGGGACAATATAGAAGAAGCTACCAACTTCTTCTATAAAGTTTTTTAATACAATCGTTCTGCTAAGAGCAGAATAATTATAACAATTGGAATGGCTGTTCTCATTGTTACATCCTTTATTAAGGCTAACCCTGTCCCAACCGTACACCTCACAATGAGATCAACAAATCAAATTGCCAACTATTAAGCTGACAGTATAACTAAAGAAACATAAAATAATTAAAGATACCTCTACTATATCAAGCTCTTTCTTAAGTAAAAATTACCAAAATTATACCGTCTTGTTGTTTACTTCTTTTCGTTATACCACTAAATTATACAAACCTTGTATCTCTTTATCCCAAATAGTTTCATCTATTGTTTCTAAAATAAGTGGAATATCATCCATTCTTGAATCATTCATAATATATTTAAAAGCATCCCAACCTATTTCACCCTCACCCAAACTATGATGTCTATCGACACGACTTCCAAGTGCTGGTTTGGAGTCATTGATATGCATCCCCATTAAATATTCTCGACCTACTATTTTATCAAAATCATTCCAAGTTTTATCATATGCTTCTCGTGTACGAATATCATAACCAGCTGTAAACATATGACAGGTATCTATACAAACACCGATTCGACTTTTATCTTCAACTCTATCTATAATATACTCTAAATGCTCAAATTTATAGCCTAGATTTGTCCCTTGTCCTGCTGTATTTTCTATCACTGCTTTTACATTTTTGGTTTTATCTAAAGCATAATTAATAGAATCAGCAATTAAACCAAGACAATCTAACTCTGCATAATGTATTTTTTCATTGTATTCTGGATCTTTTTTACCGAACTTTTGCAAATGACTTCCTGGATGAAAGTTAAGTCTATCGAGTCCTAAAATATCACAGCGTTCAAGCTCATCTATAAAAGCATTTCGAGATTTTTCGAGTTTTTCATCATCTGGATTGCCTAAGTTTATGAGATAACTATCATGTGGTAAAATATGTTTGGGTAGTATTTTACTCTCCTCAAGGTTTTTGAACCAAGCATCTAATATTTTTGTTTCAAAAGGTTTGGCATCCCATCTTTTTTGATTTTTGGTAAATAATGCAAAAGCCTTTGCTCCAATTTTCATAGCATTTAAGGGTGCATTTTGTACACCACCACTTGCACTTACATGTGCTCCAACAAATTTTTTCATTTTTTTTCCTTTTATTTGACTTTTATTAAAATATTTTTTTTTCTATCTTTAAAATAAATTTTCTTATTGGTAAATAAGGTGTATAAAAAATCTTCATTGTATGATTTATCTAAGAATTGTGTATTAAATTCATTGGAGCTAATACATCTCAATGTACTTTTACATACTTTTGTTTTATAAATAGAGAGATCCAAGACAACTGTACCTATATTTAATAATTGTAAATGAACGTAATCATCAAAATAATTAATAAATCCCTTATCATGGTATCTCATAGTAGGTGTTTTGATAAGTACTGTAGAGCTCATAGATTTGTAGGGTAATTTAGAGGAACACCCAACAAAAAAAAATAGTAAAGTGGTCATAAATAATATTTTTATACGAATAATTTTTAATCCTTATAGAGAGTGATGAAGTTTACACTCTTTTACTTAAATAAAAGTTATGATATAATCCATTTATGTTTACAGGACTCATAAGAGAGATGGCTGTTGTTGATAGCTTCTCAAATAATACATTAACAATACAAGCAAACTACAAACCAAAAATTGGTGATAGTATTGCGATTAACGGTGCATGTTTAACAGTAACAGCAATCAATACAAATAGTTTTAGTGTCGAATTATCTTTAGAATCTCAATCTATTTTAGCTATGGAGAATTATAAAAATCTAGTTCATATGGAGCCTGCTATGATGATGGGTGATAGATTTGAAGGTCATATAGTGCAAGGTCATGTGGACTGTTTGGGTACTATTACAGATATTGTACAAAATGGTAATTCGACAGATTTTTTTGTTACCATTCCAAAAGAGTATATAAAATATGTGATTTCAAAAGGTTCTATTACAGTAGATGGAATTAGTTTAACAGTAAATGAAGTTTTTGAGGATTCTTTTCGTTTGACAGTTATTCCTCATACTCTTAAAAATACATTATTTCAGAGTTATACTCTCAATACAAAGGTAAATATAGAAACAGATATGTTTGCACGATATATTTTTAATATGTTTAAAACGAGAGAAAAAACAGATGAATTATCTTGGGATAGCGTAGATAAAATATTATCTACGTACTAGTTTTTGATTGTGTTATGGTTACTATTTTTATATAAAAAATAGTTTCTATTACCCAATGTTGTCGCATAAGGTTTTATTAAAACTTCTTGAATATTATCTTGTGTATTGATACTCAGTACTTTTCCAACTTTAATACCAAAAGGAAATACACTATCCATACCACTTGTTGATACTTCATCTCCAACATTTATAGTTTGCCAGATCGGAACATATTTAACCAACAAATTTCCCTCTTCATTAAAGCCACTTGTAATCCCTGGAACATTTTCATCTCCTATTCCTACAGTATAATTACATTTACTATTTTGATTAAGATAGGCTATAGACATGTCATTTTTATGCAATACTATTCCAGCACTAAAACCATCAAATGTAATCAATGCATATATTTTTGAATTATTCAAATCTGATTTATCAATAATTACTCGTGAATTGTCTTCTAGTTTATAATAAGACAATACTTTTACTTTTTCAAGGGATAGAGGGAGTGTATTTGATTGTACCATATTAAGAGAATTTGAAAGTTCTTTCAGTTCATTTTCTTTGACATCATTTAAAAGTTTGTATTGAAGATGTTGATTGTTTGAGTTTTTTAATTGATCGATATAGTCTAATTGGTTTAAATATTTGTCTATAACATTTGATATTATAACGACACTATTTACATATGTTGACTGAATCGATTTTTTTACTATAGAAAGTTTATTTTGAATAACTCTTTCTATATTAAATAAGTATAAAAGACCAATTGAGATCAGTATCAAAAAAAGCGTTAACTTTTTATTCATTCGATATTAATCTTAAGAGTGATTCTTCATCTAAAGTTTTACTTGTTCCATAGGCTACGGCTAAAAGAGGCTCATCAGCAACACGTACAGGAAGCTTGATATCGGCAGCTAAATATTTATCCAAACCTCTAATCAATGCTCCCCCACCTGTAAGTACAACACCATTATCGACAACATCACCTGCTAAATCAGGTGGCATCTCCTCTAACACTTGTCTTACAGCTAAAGATATCTCTTTTAAAGGTTCATGTAAAGCAGTTCTGACTCCTTCGCTTGTGAGTTCAATACTTGTCAATAACCCTGAACTATCTCTCCCTTTGACTTTAATAATAATATCTTTTGTTTGTTTAATAGCAGTACCGATCTCAAGTTTAATACTTTCAGCAGTTCTTTCACCAATATAAAGATTGAAGTTTTGTCGTACATAATCGACGATTGATTTATCAAATCTATCTCCAGCTACTTTGATTGATTTTGAAAGCACTAATCCACCAAGCGATGTTACTCCGATTTCAGTAGTACCACCACCAATATCAACAACAACATATCCCGTAGGACTACTTACAGGGATACCAGCACCAATAGCAGCTGCCATCGGTTCTTCTACAAGATACACCTCTCTAGCTCCTGCACTCAAAGCTGATTCTCGTACAGCTTTTCTTTCTACTTGTGTAATTCCATGGGGAATACAAATAATAATTCGTGGACGTAAAAATGACTTTCTTCCATGTGCTTTTTCGATAAAATATCGAATCATACGTTCTGTCATTTCAAAATCTGCAATAACACCATCTTTCATAGGACGCACGGCTTGAATATTGACAGGTGTTTTACCAATCATCTGTTTGGCTTCTTTTCCAACAGCCAAAATCTTATCTCTTCCATATCTATCATGTTGAACAGCTACTACTGAGGGTTCATTTATAATGATACCTTTTCCTTTTACAGATACGATTGTATTTGCAGTTCCAAGATCTATCGCCATATCACTTGAAAACCAACCAATAAATTTATCAAAAATCATCTCTTACCTTTTTTATACTACTTCTGGTAGTTTTGTTTTATTTACGACATCTTCAGTTATAGTAATAGTTTTGCCTTTGTATTCTGGTAGTTCATACATGACATCTAACATAACATCTTCCAATATAGAACGCAAACCTCTCGCTCCCGTTTTTCGTTCAATTGCAGCTTTTGCAACAGCAACAAGTGATGCATCTTCAAACTCTAAATTTACATCATCCATTTTGAAAAGTTTTGTGTACTGTTTGACCAAAGAATTTTTTGGCTCTTTCAAAATATGAACCATAGCATCTTCATCGATCTCTTCTAAAATAGCTGTCATATGAAGTCGACCAATAAGTTCTGGAATTAAACCATATTTGACGAGATCATCAGCTTCAATTTTTTCCATGATATTATCTTGTTCTACTTTGGTTTTTTTCTCTTGATTAAAACCTAAGATATTTCCACCCTCACGTTTACCGATAATATCTTTCATACCATCAAAAGCTCCACCACAAATAAATAATACATTTGTAGTATCAAGTTGTAAAGCATCTTGTCCAGGGTGTTTTCTTCCACCTTTTGGTGGAACATTAACTTGGCTTCCTTCAACAATTTTAAGAAGTGCTTGTTGTACACCCTCACCACTTACATCTCTTGTGATACTTCTATTTTCACTCATACGAGCAATTTTATCAATCTCATCAATAAATATAATACCTTGTTCTGCTTTTTTAATATCACCATCAGCTGCTTGAATAAGTCTAGTAACAACATTTTCGACATCATCCCCTACATATCCAGCTTCTGTTAAACTTGTCGCATCAGCAATTGCTAGTGGAACATCTAAATATTTAGAGATAGTTTGTGCTAAAAGTGTTTTACCAGATCCTGTTGGTCCTATAAGTAATACATTTGATTTTGTTAATTCTGTAACATCATCACTTTCACCTTGCCGAAAAATTCTTTTATAGTGGTTATAAACCGCAACACTCAAGACTTTTTTTGCTTTTTCTTGACCAATTACATATTCATCTAAAATCGCTTTTAACTCTTTTGGCGTGAGTATATTTTGTATTCGATCATTATTTTGAATATCCTCAGCACTAGAACCATTTAACGATTCATTTTTATGCTTTTCAATTATCTCATAAGCAGATTTTGCACACGATTGACAAATTGTAGCTTTTTCTCCTGCTATTACAGGGTTTTTTTCAGTATCTTCTACACCACAAAAATCACAAATTAGTTTCTTTTTTTTCATTATTTATTACTTTCTTGTAAAAGGTATGCCTCTTTTTGTATCGAGTACAAATTGAGCCAATTGTTTTACATATTTATTTTCTGAACTCTCTAAAAGTTCGTTTGCACTTTGTGCCAAAGCATTTCCTGAATCAAACAGGTGTTTGTATGCTTTTTTAATTTGGTTGATATCCTCTCTATTTTCAAGATTCCTTCGTAAACCATTGATATTAAGACCTCTTAATGTTGCACGATTCCCTTCACAAATACAAAAAGAAGGAATATCTTGAACTACAATAGAACCACCACCGAGCATGGCAAATTCACCCACTTTACAAAATTGATGAACAGCACTCATCCCACCAATAACGGCATTACTTTCTACTTCAACATGACCTGCTAATACCGTAGAGTTTGCAATTACAATATTGTTTCCAATAATACAATCATGTCCCATATGCACATGTCCCATAATTAAATTACCATTTCCGATAATTGTTTTAGAGCCACCACCTTTAGTACCTGTATTGATAAGGGTATGCTCTCTAATAGTATTTTTGTCACCAATAATAAGATAAGTTATCTCTCCATTAAATTTTAGATCTTGAGGATCAGACCCCAATACAGCATGTGAAAAAATAGTATTGTTCTTACCAATAGTTGTATGCCCAGTTATAAGTGTATGACTTCCAACTTTTGTACCTTCTTGAATAGTCACATTGGCTCCAATAATTGCAAATGCACCGATTGTTACATTTGCAGCAATAGAAGCTCCTTGTTCAATAATTGCTGTTGAATGAATACTCATACTATTATTTATCTACAACCATAGCTTTAAGCTGAGCTTCACTTACTAAAGTATCTTCAACATATGCTTTACCATCAAGAACTATTAAGTTTTTTCTCAATTTAAGTACTTTTATTCGGTACTCCAGCTTATCTCCTGGTTTTACAGGACTTCTAAATTTTGCACCATCTATACTCATAAAATAGATAACTTTCTTTTGAAGTTCTTCATCACTCAAACCTGCACTTTTAAGTGCTAATATCCCACCTGCTTGTGCCATACCCTCAAGTATCATAACCCCTGGATAAATTGGATGATCAGGGAAATGCCCTTGAAAAACAGGCTCACTTATAGAGATGTTTTTATACGCAACAATCTCTTCCCCTATTGTCATATTTATCACTTTATCTACAAGTAAAAATGGGTATCTATGTGGAAGTATTTTTTGAATTTCTACTACATCTAACATTATATTTATCTCCTAAAATTATTAATGGTCTTTCAGTATTTTACATATGTAAATTTAGATATATTATAACTAAAAAAGATTATAATAAAGATAAATAAAAATAAATGTGTTAAATAGAAAATGTTAATTTTTATCTTTAAAGATAAATTTAAGAAAATAACTATAAAATCATACCATTAAATTAAAAGGAACATCAATGTACAACAGAGATTATTTGTCAAACAACAATGATTCAAGTTATTCAGGAAAAAATGAAGCATATTCTTCATCACGAGAACAACACTCAGCACCTACTGATACTATGGCTTTTTTAAAAAGTACTTACCAGTTATTTGCTAGTTCATTATTGGCAGCAACTGCAGGAGCTTATATCGGTTTGGGTATGGTGAGTGCTATATCTAGCTGGTATTGGGGTTTAGTTATCTTAGAATTTGCACTCTTATTTGGAATTTATGCAGTAAAAGATAAACCAGGGATAAATCTTATGGTTTTATTTGCATTTACTTTTGTAAGTGGACTTACGATTACACCTTTATTGAGTAGTGTTTTTAATATGCCAAGTGGAGCGTCTATAGTAGCACAGGCATTTTTGATGACATCAGTTGCTTTTGGTGGTATATCTATGTTTGCATTAACAACAAAAAAAGATTATTCTGGAATGGGCAAAATGCTTATGATTGCCGTTATTATTTTAATAGTGGGTTCTATTAGTAATATTTTTATAGGTTCACCAATTTTACAATTAGGTATAGCAATGATTGGTGCACTTGTGTTTAGTGCATTTATTTTATATGATACACAACAGATCATCAAAGGTGGGTTTTCTACACCGATTGAAGCTGCAATCGCATTGTATTTAGATTTTTTAAATCTATTTATCTCTTTATTGCAAATCTTTGCTGCTTTCAATAGTAAAGATGACTAAAGAAAATTTGCGTCTCATAGACGCAAATTTGAATCGTCTTAGAGAGGGTATACGAGTTGTTGAAGATATATATAGATATATCTTCAACAACAAAGAGATAGCTTCAAAATTGAAAATATTAAGACATAAATCAAGAATTTTATTATACGAAGAGTTATTAGATTCTCGAGATATTCAAAATGATGTTTTGAAAAAATCTACAGTATCAGAACAAAACAGAGAAAATTTATCATCAATACTTATTGCAAATTTTAAACGAGCACAAGAGAGTTCTCGAGTTCTCGAAGAGTTTACTAAGCTTATTAGTTGTAAAGATAGTGAAAATTTTAAATCAATACGATATGAATTATATCATTTGGAAAAATCATTTTTAGACCATCAAGCATTATAAAGGAGTTTATTTGATATATTTTTTTACATATTTATTTTTAGAGGTTATGATCTCATCTACGATTTCTAGTGCAATTGGAGGACTCAATACATTTTTGGAGATTCTTATTTCGGCTGTAATTGGTATAATAATTTTAAGAAATTTTGAGTTTTCACTCGGAGAGAGTATCACAAAAGCAAGATCAGGACAAATTTCGCAAGAGGAGTTTATCAAAACAAATGCAGGGAGAGCCTTTGGTGCTTTATTATTAATAGTACCTGGATTTTTTACAGATATATTAGGGATTTTGATGCAATTTTCACTATTAGTAGGACTTTTTAGCAAACTCTTTACATTTAAAACCCCATCTCAACATGGATCATATTCTACAAACTTTAGCTCTACAAATTTTGGATATGACAAAACAAATTTTACAAATACACATAAAAAAACAAACAATACACATTATAAAAGGAATACAGATGAAATTATTGACGTTGAAGTTATTGACGATAACAACACTCTTAAGCACTAGTCTCTTAGCAAATAAAACGATAGATGATACTATATTAAAATATGAAAAACGTAAAATAAGTAGTATACTGAAAAGACAAAAAATAGAATTAAATGATATCTCAATAATTTTAAAAAAAGATTTACAACAAGATAATTGGTATGGATACGTATTCGATTTGACCTTTACTGTAAAAGGAAAAACTTTAACACAAAAAGATACACTTTTTACAAATGGAGATTTGATAACACCTGAATTGATTAATGCAAAAACAAAAAGATCATTTAAAGATTTGATGTATCCAAAATTAGCAAAAAAATATTTTGATAAAAAACATCTCATTGCTGGTAATGCTGATGCAAAGCATACTTTAGTTTTATTTTCTGATCCTTTATGTCCAATCTGTTTAGATGAAGTACCAACAATTATAAAAAATGTGATGGATAATCCTGAAAATATTGCACTGTACTATTTTCATCTCCCTTTAGATATGCATCCAACTGCACGGACACTTTCAAAAGCAGCTATGATAGCTACAAAAATGGGTCTAAAAAATGTTGATTATAAAGTATATACAACTGATTTTAGTAAGTTTTATGATACCTATAAAGTAACTGATAATCAAAAAGCCTTAGATCATTTTAATACAGTATTTAATACAAAAATCACTATGGCTCAAATAAATGATCCTGAGTTAAATACGAAACTTCAACATGATATAAAACTTTCAGAAGAGGCTTTTGTAGGGGGAACACCTACATTATTTTTGGATGGAGAGATAGACAAATCAAGAATGAGATATGAAAAGTATCTTAAATAATGGAAAATAAATTGAAAAAAATAGTAATAGCAACACGAGCAAGCGATTTGGCATTGTGGCAGGCCTATCATATACAAGAAAGAATAGAAACGACTTTTCCAGATATTTGCGTTGTAATCAATAAAATTGTAAGTAATGGAGATAAAATTCTTGATAAACCTTTGGCTTTAATAGGTGGAAAAGGACATTTTACAAAAGAGCTTGAGGATGAGATGCTAGCAGGTAATGCAGATATGGCGGTGCATAGCCTAAAAGATGTTCCTACCTATATTCCTGATGGCTTAGAGTTAACAGCTATCACTACTCGACAAGATCAAAGTGATGTTTTTTTATCTCACACTTATAAATCTTTGGATAATTTACCGCAAGGTGCTGTAGTGGGTACTACAAGTTTACGAAGAAGGATGCAACTACTTTCTCAAAGACCAGATTTGAAAGTAAAAGATCTACGAGGCAATGTCAATACTCGATTGAGAAAACTCTCTGAGGGTCAATACGATGCTATAATATTAGCGTGGATTGGACTGGATCGTTTAGATCTTTTAAAAGATATCCCATTTACCCAAAAATTACCTCTGGATATGATGATACCACCTATGGGTCAAGCAGCTTTGGGAATTGAAATAGTTTCAAATAATGCAAAAATTAGAGAGATAGCGATGAGTGTTAATGATGAGAATACATATATTTGTACCCAAGTTGAAAGAGAATTTATCTCTAAAATTGGGGCAGGATGTTCAGCACCTGTTGCTTGTAATGCAACTATTTCAGAAGATACAATCACTCTACAATCAATGATAGGCTATCCAGATGGCACACATATTGTACAAAAATCACTGAGTAAAAAGTTAGAAAATTGTGAAAATTTAGGACTTGAACTTGCAGATATTATGATACAAGAAGGTGCTATGCAGATACTAGAAAATGCGGAAAAAATTGCATTTAAAGAGGAGATGCCTCAACGGCTGTGAGTTTATTTGTAATCTATTTATAATGTATTTTACTTAAATACAAACCATTTGAAGGAGCTAATGTCCATGATATTAGTTTCTTTTTTGCAAGTTGTAGCTTTAAATCTTCTATACTTAATTTTCCACTTGATATTTTCATAATAAAATCCACAATCATTCGTATTTGGCTTCTCAAATAAGAGTTTGCTTGAAAATTAAATACATAAACATCTTTATATTTATAAAAGTGAATAGCATATATCTCTCTGATTGTTGAGAGTGGATCACTCCCTTTTTTACTAAAAAATTCAAAATCATGAATCCCTATAAAAATATTAATTGCTTCTCTTATTTTTTGTGCATCAATATATTCATAGAAGCTTCTATATTTAGAGGTAAAGGGTGTAATTCTTTTATTTGTAATAAGATAGCGATATTCTCTTTTAGTTGCAGAAAAACGAGCGTGAAATGTATCGTTTACTTCTCGTATATCTCTTATTAAAATTGAGTCAGGAAGTTGTTTATTGAGGGCTGTTTTTAACTTCTGTAAATCTTTCCAAAAAGAGGGTATTTCACACGATACTACTTGCCTAAAAGCATGCACCCCTTTATCTGTTCTTCCACTAAAATCCAAAGTTGTATTGATATTTAAAACCTGAAGAACTTCTAAGAGTTGGGAGTGAATACTTGGAAAATCAGGCTGTATTTGGGATCCATAAAATGATGTACCATCATAACAAAGAGTTATTTTAATTTTCATCAGAATTACTTAGTATTGTTTTCTGATTTTAGAATAGTATAAATACACACTAATAAGTATCCAAATACTAGGGATATAAAATAATGTAAAAAATCCTGTATAGGAAAGTTTTAAGGTCAAGACAAAAAAAGTTGTAGTAAATGCTATTGCCAATAAAGTAGAATGATTTTTTTCATATCGAGGGTTATAATATCCTATATATATTGCAAAGAAAATTGAGATAATTGAATATATAGAACTTAGAATATAAAATATAAAATCTGATAATTTTCCATCATCTGTAAACATATCTTGCCAATATACAATTAAATCCTCAATAGTATTGATATTTGTAGAGGTTTTTATAGTTGTATTAATAGTCATCTCTTTAAAATTAATTTGATTTATTTTGTCAGTAATTGTAAATGCTTTCCCATCATCTAAATTTAAACTCAATGTAGAAGCTTCATTACTCATGGAAGCTTTTCCTGCAATAATAAAAGTGTCACTCTTTGCTTCTTGTTGAAACAACACAATATCTTTGTATTTTCCTTTTTTCTCTTCATTAACATAGATGAGCCAATTTCCAAAAGCTTGACCATATTCACTTGCATTAATATTGAACTGTGCTTCTGTTTTTTTCTTTTCTAAAAAAGCTGATTTCATATAGTCTACTTTTGGAATAAGTGCCAACGATAAAAAAAGTAATAAAAATGCTGATAATAACAACGTAGGGAGAAATAGTTTTAAAATTTTTATTGGATTGAGTCCAAAGCTAGTGATGACGATAAGCTCATATTCACTAGAGAGTTTACTTAAAGTTAAAACCAATCCTATAAAAATAGATATAGGTAAGGTATAAAACAAAATTGTGGGTACAGAATAGGAAAATAGTTCTAAAAGTTCCAAAAAGTTGATCTGTATTACAGAAGTAAGTGATGCTATTTTTACCAAAAAAATAATAGAAGTAATTGTAAAGAGTGTTAAAAATATAGGAAAAAATGCTTCCGAAAATTTCATCAATAGATATTTTTTTAATAATTTCATCCTATGTATACCTTGTCTAAAATAGTTGCTATATTATTTTCAAATATATATGTGATAAAAAGTGCTGCAGACAAATAAGGGATAAAAGGGGTTTCGATCTCTTTTTTTCTTACGATATTTAGTATCGAGGGAATTATAGCTAAAATAGCTGATAAAAAAATAGCAACAAGACCAAATTTCAATCCTAAAATACCTCCAATAATCGCAACAATAGGAACATCACCCTCACCTAGTGCTTTTTGATTTTGCAAGGATTCATCTTTGAGTAAAACAGACTTGATATTTTGAATATAATACGACACAAATAATTCAAGAGTAACAATTGCTCCAGCAAATATAAAATATGTTGTAATATTTTCAATTTTAAAAAAGAAAAGATATAAAAGTGCTAAAAAAGATACAAATACCAATGAAGAATTAGGGACAGCTTTGTATTCAAAATCTATAAATGATAAAAGTATTAAAAAATAAAATACTATTGATAAACAATAAAATTCTAAATTGAGTCCAAGTTTTTTATACAGTAAAAGAGTAAGAATTGCAGTAAGAATTTCGACAATAGGATATACAATAGAGATCTTAGATCTACAAGCAGAGCATTTTCCTCGTAATAAAATATAAGATACGACAGGAATATTTTCATAAAATTGTATCGTGTGATTACATTTTGTACACGTAGATCTTTTTGGATTAAAAAGAGAGATATTTAGTGGCAGTCGATAAATAAGCATATTTAAAAAACTTCCTATGATAAGTCCTACAATGAGAACACTAAAAATTTCAAATACCTCCAAAACGTCTTTCTCTAGTATGAAAATCTGAAATGATCTCATCTAATTCATTTGGATTAAATTCTGGCCAGTAGGTATTGGTAAAAAACATCTCCGCATAGGCTATTTGCCATAAGAGATAGTTGGATACTCTTACCTCTCCACTTGTACGAATCAAAATATCCACATCTGGAATATTGGCAGTATCTAGGCAATTTTGTATATTTTTTTCACTCACTTCGAGTTGTAAATCATTGAGCTTTTGTACTGCTCGTGTTATCTCATCACGACTTCCATAATTGAGAGCCAAAATCTGTGTGAGTCCTGTGCATGAAGCTGTTTTTTTTTGGGTGTCTTGAATAATCTTTTGTAATTTTTTCGAGAATTTACTCAAATTACCTATCGCTTTAAACTGTACATTGTTTTCTAAATAGATAGGCAACTCTTTTATAAAATAGCGTTCAAGCAGTTTCATCAAAAATTCAACTTCCAGTTTTGGTCGTGACCAGTTTTCTGTACTAAAAGCATAAAGTGTGAGATATTTGACACCAATATCGCTACAATGTGTGGTAATTTCTCTTACAGTTTTGGCACCTTGCTCATGCCCTGCTGTTCTTTTTAGACCATTTTCTTTTGCCCATCTTCCATTGCCATCCATTATGATAGCTAAGTGTATAGGTATATTACTATTTTGATTATTCATTAAATTGTCCTTTGAGAGTATCAAGTAAAATAAATGCAACATTGAGTTTTGTATCTTTTGGAATATGCTTAGTAGTTGTTTTAGTAATAAGATCTATCTCATTTGTATTTGCACCAAAATTATTTTGTTCATTCATAATATTTAAACACACAGCATCCAATTTTTTATTTTCCAACATATTTGTAGCATTTTGAATCGCAGTATCTATAGACAGTTCTGCTTTGAAACCGACTGTAAAAATTCCATTTTTTTGAACATTCTCAAGTATATCAATATTTTTTGTAAGTTTCAAATCCCAATTTTTTCCTATAGTCTCCTTTTTGAGTTTTCCATTTTGCGGAAAACTAGGAATATAATCACTCACAGCAGCAACACTAAAAAAATAAGGTTTTTTTACAATAAGCTCCATCTCTGAATTATCCATAAGTGTTGCAGATGTAAGTTTCCCTTTTTTAGCAACTCGTACACTACTTTGCACATATTCATGCATTTCATGTGTTGTTTGTACAGTAATAGTATGTATCTCTTTTGGAATGGATATGTTTTTTGTAGTGATAAGACAAACATCCGCCCCTTTATAGTACAAAGCAGTCGCTAAATTTGCAGCCATTTTCCCACTACTAAAATTACTGATAAATCGTACATCATCAATTTTTTCAATCGTACCTCCCCCTGTGAGTACTACTTTTCTATCTAACCAGTATGAATCTTGCAACAACTCTTTTACTGTAGCATGAAAAATATCATCCACTTCAGCCATAGCACCATCGCCTGTATCTCTACAAGCGAGCTCTTTTACTTGTGTTTGTATAATTTTAAAATTACATAATTTGAGCATTTTTAGGCTAGATTTTGTGAGTGGATTGTTGATCATATAGGTATTTGCTGCTGGTGCAATCAGTTTTATTTTTGGATAAGCGAGTAAAGATTGTAAGAGTATATTGTCTGCTATTCCATGGCTTAGTTTATTAATAGTATTTGCTGTAGCTGGTGCTATTATGAAAATATCAGCCCATTTTCCAATAGCTATATGGTTGTTGATACTATTTTTATTCCAATCTTCATTTTCATCATCCAAAATATTATTTTGTGATATTGTTTCAAAAGCGAGTGGAGTTACAAACTTTTTCGCTGATGGTGTCATAATAACTTTGACATTTGCTCCTGCTTTTACATAAAGTCGTACAAGCTCTAATGTTTTATATACAGCGATACTTCCTGTAACTGCTACAAGAATATTTTTATTTGATAAAAGTTGCATGCTAAATCCTTGATGGTATGTTTTATTGGAATTGAAATTAGGTTTTTTATGTTTAAATGATTTATTGTAAATATTTTTGAGTAACTATAATTCCATCACTATCAGCAAAAAGAAATGTATCAACTTCAAAAGTTACATTACCAAACTCTAATGTTGTATTAAGAAGAGCATCTTTTTTCTTTTGACTTCGAAATGGATAAGTACCCAATGCCCAAAGCCCTACTGGAATTTTTTTTGTTGCTTCTATATCTCGTACATACCCATTGATAACAATTCCAGTCCATTCGTTTTTATGGGCATAGTTCATCAAATTTTCACCTACAACTGCACAGTAATCACCTACAACATCAACAACACAAATTTTTCCTTTTCCATTGGTGTCTCTTAAAAGCTCTACTAAAGCCGTATTGTCTTCAAAAAGTTGGATAGTTGTTATTTGACCATGACACATAGAGATGCCACCGTAAGAATTATAGTTAGGTGTGAGTATTTGGACATCGTTTGGGTGGTTATCGCAGATATCTGCTGTGTATGATTTCATATGAAAATCCTTAATAAAAATTAATTTATTTTACACTATTTTATATTAAATAAATATTGTAAACAAATTTACTTATAAATAGATTTAGGATATAATCGATCAATTTTAAATATGTAAGAGGCGATATGAAAGTTGTTATAGGGGTAGTGGGTAACGATATCCATGTGGTTGCAAATAGATTGATTGATATTTCTTTACAAAGTAGAGGATATGAAGTATTTAACTTAGGGGTAAATACCTATTTAGAAGAGTTTATAGATGCTGTTATTGAAACAGATGCAAAAGTTCTTTTGATCTCATCATTAAATGGTGAAGCTGAGGGTTGGTGTAGAGATCTTTTACACTTAAAAACAAAATACAAACTTGATGATGTTATATTTGTAATCGGTGGAAATTTAAGTGTTGGTGAGGGTGAAGAGAGTCAAATCGTTCCTCAATTTGAAGAGTATGGATTTGATCTTGTGTATCATCAAAAAGAGTTGATAGTAAGTCTTGATAGTTTAGATCAGTTTGTACAAGAAAAATTTGGGGTTTTAAAATAATGAGTTTATTACAAAGAGATAGAGATATAATCCTCTCAAATGAGTATGTGGACAATTTTGATTTTGCAGAGGTTGAAGAGTTTGTTAAAAATGCAAGTAAAAATCTTTTTATATCTCATGCTTTTAAAAACAACAAAGGAAAAACACTCGTGCAACCAAGAGGGGGATTCCCCACTTATGATAAGATGCATGCTTTATATGAACAGTTTGCACCCGTAGTTGATGTATTGCCTATGACTATAGACTCACATACGAGACTCAACGATTATGGATCGGCTGCTAAAATGTTACGGCTTTCAGAAGAGACTGAAACAGATCTCCTCAATGGCTATCCACTTATAAACCATGGGTATAGAACCACTCGAAAAATGGTAACACATTTTGATACACCTGTAAGTTTACGACACGGTACACCAGATGCGAGACTGCTTATAGAGTTAGCAATAGCATCTGGAGTATTTGAGATAGAGGGTGGACCTATCACCTATATCTTACCATACTCAAAAAATTTCCCACAAGACAAAGCATTTTTATACTGGAAACACGTCGAACGAGTGTGTGCAAAATACTCCACTATCAACGAACCAATAAATAGAGAATCATTTGGACCATTGACAGCCACTTTGGTGCCACCTTGTATCACTATTGTTATACAAATAGCGGAGATGCTCCTCTCTTTAGAGGAGGGTGTAAAATCATTTTCAGTCTCTTTTGCTCAAACAGGAAGTCTAAATCAAGATTTAGTAACCTCTAAGGTTTTACGAAAACTGGCTACTAAATATGCCCATAAGATTGGAGTAACAGATGCTACTATAAATCTTGTATACCATCAATGGATGGGAGCATTTCCACGAGATAAGTTCAAATCAGATTCACTTATTGATGCTGGTGCTATGATTGCATCTATGGTAGGTGCTGATAAAATCATCACAAAAACACGAGCTGAAGCTTTTGGAATCCCAACAAAAGAGGATAATGCTCAAGCCGTTGCAAATGTACAATATACTCTTAATATGCTCAGAGGTATCCCTGCTTTTGTAGATGAAGAGGAGGAGGAAAATCTGACCAATCAAGTAGATGAAATATTTGAAGCTATTTTCAACGACAAAGCAGATACATTATGGAGAAAAGTATTTAATTCTATTAAAAATGGGATCATAGATGTCCCTTTTTCACCGCATATTATAAACAACAATGAACTCATCACTGTAAGAGATAAACAAAGTAATATCCGTATATACAAAAAAGGAAAACTCCCTATAAGTGATAAAAGTTTCAAATACGAACAATCAAAAATAGACCTAGGTCAAAATCCAAACTCGGTAGTAAATCAAATAATTAAAGATATTGGGGTGATGTTATAATGAGTAATTCAAAAATGTTAATAGATGTAGGAAGTACTTACTTTAAAGTAGCAACACAAGATAAAATATCACATCACTTTAGAAATTTTGATAAGAATATTTATGATGATTTACTCTTTAAATGTGAAGATGCTATAAAAGAGCAAGAGAAAGAAGATGTGTATATTTGTAGTTCTGCAAATGGTGGACTCAGTACTCTTATCATAGGACTTACAGAATCTTTTTCTTTAAAATTTGCCTCAAATATAGCCTATAATTCAGGGATAAATATCATAGAAACAGTGGTATATTCTCAAATAGAAAACTATCCAATTCCCTCAGAGATGTTGGATGTTGTTATTGTGGTTGGAGCGATTGATAGTGTAGAAAATGTATATGATGAAGTGCTTATAGAGTATCTTAAAAAGTTAAATTATTCAAATATAGTCTATGTAGGAGCAGTAACACAGCACGATTTTTTATCAGACAATATTCCAAATGTTGTCCTTTTACCAAATATTATAGATAACAAACTCAAGATGGTAGAAGACGATCTCAAAGAGTACCTTACCAACCTCTACCAATCAGACATAATGGGAAAAGAAGATATCAAAAGACTCTATGAATTGACTTCAAATCAGATATATTCTACTCCGTATATAGTCAATAAATCATTGCCATTTATCCATACCAAACTTGATGTAGCAGATCCTTTTATCGTGGTTGATATTGGTGGAGCTACTACGGATATACATTATAGTAAAGATCTAGTAGATGATAATATTATCACAAGCAATGAGTATGATAGATTGGTTTTTAAAAAACTAGGGGTATATAAATCAAGAGAGAGTTTAGTCCATACAGCAAAAAACAATGAATTTGTATATGAGCTTTTAGCACATCTGAATACTACAGAAAATATGCTCGATGAAAAAAGTGAAAAATCTACAAAATTATTGATGCAACTTTCTATATTTTTGGTACTTTACAAAATATCTCATCATCATAAATCATACCTAAATATCAAACTTGATACACTTAATTCTATAGTATTTACAGGTGGAATTACAAAGGTACTTGAGGATGATGAGATGGATGATATTATTGCATTTTTTTACAAAAAACTGTTAAATTTCAATACAACACCTTCGTTAGTTGTAGATAGAGACTATTCTATTTGGACTTTAGGTATGGGTAAATAATATGAAATAGAGTACTATAGTATTCACAATGATTACTATAGTACTTTGATCAAAAAAAGATAGGATATTTGATATATCACTCTTCTTTATAGTGATAGGATTACACTAAACTTTTTACAAGCTTTTTTTGCACAACTTTTTTCAAATACAAAACACCCAAAGCAGGAAGTGTTAACTCCAAAGAATACTTTTGATTATGATAAGGCTCTTTTTTGGCTGTAAGTATTCCTGTGTTTCCCTCATTTGATCCAGCATAATAACTCGACTGCGAGTTAAATATCTCTTTGTATTCACCCTCATAAGGGACTCCTATTTTATATGCACTTCGTGTAAGATCTGAAAAGTTACATACTATATAGATATTTTCCTCTTCTTTATCTGATTTTCTTATATAAGAGATACAATTATTTTCCCAATCATTTGTATCTATCCACTCAAAACCTTTTTGTTTCTCATCGTACAGATACAAGGCTCTCTCTTGAGTGTAGATACTATTAAGGTCACTTAGCATTTTTTGGAGTTTTTCATGATAAGGATTTTTAAGTACATCCCAATCCAAAGAACCCTCAAAATTCCACTCCGAATACTGTGCTATCTCTCCCCCCATAAAAAGAAGTTTTTTCCCTGGATGCGACATCATATATCCATAAAGTGCTCGAAGATTTGAAAATTTGTGAGATTCATCCCCAGGCATTTTATTGATAAGAGAACCTTTCATATGCACCACTTCATCGTGACTCAATGGCAACATGAAATGCTCATTAAAGGCATACCATAAACTAAAAGTAAGTTGCTCATGATGGTGTTTTCTGTAGAGTGGATCGTAGCTCATATATTTTAAACTATCATGCATCCAGCCCATATTCCATTTCATCCCAAACCCTAAACCACCTGCACTTGTAGGTCCTGTGACCATAGGCCAGTCTGTAGACTCCTCTGCTATCATCATAATATCAGAAAACTCAGCATAGACACTTTTATTGAGTTTTTGCAAAAAATCAACCGCTTCAAGATTTTCATTGCCGCCATTTTTATTGGGTATCCACTCCCCCTCTTTTCTGGCATAATCCAGATGAAGCATGGAAGCCACCGCATCAACTCTTATCGCATCTATATGATATTTATCCAGCCAAAACATAGCCGAACTAATCAAAAAAGACTGCACCTCCGCTCGCCCATAATTAAAAATAATACTCCCCCACTCAGGGTGGTACCCTTGCCGTGAATCATCATGTTCATAGAGTGCTGTCCCATCAAAATTGATCAAGCCATGCATATCTACAGCAAAATGGGAAGGGACCCAATCCATAATAACCCCTATATCATTTTTATGCAACTGCTCTATAAGATACATCAATTCAGCAGGCTCCCCAAAACGAGAAGTAGCAGAAAAATAACCCACCACTTGATATCCCCACGAACCAAAATAAGGATACTCACTCAAAGGCATAAACTCTACATGGGTATAGTGCATCATTTTTATATACGATACCAACTCAGAAGCGATCTCTATATAAGAGAGAGAGCGATTGTTCTCATCCTCTTTGCGTTTCCACGAACCCATATGGATCTCATAGACACTTATAGGGGAATCATAGCTATTTTTTGTATGGCGTTTTTCCATCCATTTTGCATCACCCCATTTGTAACTATCAAGCTCGTAGATACGAGAAGCAGAGTTGGGTGCTACTTCACTATAAAATGCAAAAGGGTCACTTTTTTCATGCACTATACCATGATACAAAGAAACGATATGGTACTTATATGTCAGTCCAAAAGCAACATTAGCTATAAACCCCTCCCATATTCCTGAGTCATCCTCTCTTTTTTGTAAAGGGTGGGTATCTATGGTATAGTCATTAAAATCCCCACGCACACAAACCGATTTTGCATTGGGTGCCCACACAGCAAAATGGACCCCTTTTTTATCCCCACAAACCATCTTATGCGCACCAAACTTCTCATACATTTTAGTATAAGCACCTTGTTTAAAAAGATAAATATCTGTTTCATTTAAAGTTGATAGATTATAGTACATTGTGTGTTGCATAATGACCCCTTAATTTTGATTGTTATTGCGTCGACCAGTTATGATATGCCGATAAATCTCTTCATATCCTTTGGCTGCTTTACTCCACTCATAGCGTTTTGACATAGCATTTTGTATCAGTGCCAAAAAACCTTTTTTATCATTGTAGTAGGTATCCACAGCCCATTGTACAGTATGCAGTAAAGCGGTTGCTGTTGCATCATAAAACTTAAACCCTGTCCCTGTTTGTGTAGTGGCATCATAGTTTTCTATCGTATCATCAAGTCCACCTGTTGCTCGTACTATAGGGAGTGTCCCGTAGCGTAAACTATAGATTTGATTGAGTCCACACGGTTCAAAAAGTGAAGGCATCAAAAAAAGATCGCTTGCGGCTTCTATTTTGTGAGCGATGGTATTGTCATAACCTATGAAAGCAGCAAATTTTTCAGGATAGTGTTCCTCTTTTTCTTTCAAAAACGCCTCTGCCCATTTTTCACCAGTACCCAAAAGTACTATTTGTATATCCATCTCTAAAAGGGAGTCAAAACACTCAGCAATCAGTCCAATCCCTTTTTGTGATGCCAAACGCCCCACAAATCCAATAAGTGGCACTTCAGAACGCATAGGCAGATGAAACTCTTTTTGGAGTTGTGTTTTGCATTTTTGTTTGTTTTCCAAAGAATTTATATCAAAATTATAAGAGATAAGTTTATCTACAGCAGGACTCCACTCCTCATAATCAACCCCATTTAACACACCAAAAAGTTTATATGATTTTTCTTGTATAAGATTTTCGAGTCCAAAACCAAACTCTGAAGTACATATCTCTTGGGCATACTTTTTACTCACCGCATTGATCGCATCGGCGTGTACTATCCCCCCTTTTAAAAGATTGATCCTATCATATTCTTCGAGCTCATTGACAGTAAAATGTTCCCAACCTACAGCCAAAATATCCATAGTATGTTTCTTAAACTTCCCTTGGTGTTCCAGATTGTGGATACTTAAAAGAGAAGCTGTATTTTCAAAAACTGGATCAAAAGCATAGCTCGTATTCAGTAAAAGTGGAAGAGCTGCAGTATGCCAGTCATTAGCGTGGATTACATTGGGTTTAAAGTGAAGTTTTTTCGCCAACTGCATCACCGCTTTTGAGAAAAATATAAAACGATCCGCATTGTCTTCAAAGCCTACTCCCTCTTTGTCATACAAAGCATCTCTTGCAAAATAGTGGTCATACTCTATAAAATAAACAGGCACTTCACTATTGGGCAATTTTCCTTGATACACTGCAGCCCACATCTCCCCTAAATTTCCCATAGGCACACCCAAAGGATCCTCAAGAGAGCTAAGATTGTATTTTTTTTTGTCGATGCTATTATATGCAGGCATCACCACACAAATATCATGCCCTAAGAGTTTCAAAGCTTTTGGTAACGCCCCAGATACATCAGCAAGTCCTCCACTTTTTGCAAAAGGGACCACCTCCGAAGCTGCAAATAAGATATTTAATTTTTCCATTTTTTCTCTTTTCTTTTTTACTTTAGAGCTCTTGGTATACTTTATCATACGCTTGAGCACTTTTTTCCCACGAAAAATCACACAACATATTGTGTTTTACTATGGTATTGTAGTCCCTTTTTGTAGCATAGAGTGCCAGTGCTTGTTTCAAAGCATTTTCAAAGGCATTTTCTGTAAAACTCTCAAAAACTATCCCATAGCCATCTGAAGATTTTTTATCAAACTTTTTATAGTTGTGGACACTCTCTTTGAGTCCACCCACACTATGTACGATAGGGATACTTCCATAACTCATAGCAATCATCTGATTGAGTCCACAAGGCTCAAAAAGTGAGGGCATCATCAAAAAATCACACGCAGCATACATCTCATGAGAGAGTTTTTCATCGTATGTAAAATCGCAGTGAATATTGGGAGTCTTTTCTGCTAGTGTTTGGAGTTGTTCTTGATACTCCATTTTTCCCTCACCCAAAATTGCAATATTACATTTTTGAGTAGTGATAAAAGGTAAAGCTTTTATAAGGAGATCAAGCCCTTTTTGTTCTGTAAACCGCCCTATAAATACAAAAAGTGGGTCGGTTAATCGTGTAAGTTTTTTCTCTTTAAGATACTTTTTTTTGTTTTGTTTTTTCTCTGTAAGCGTACGAAATGGATAGCTTATAAGTAAATCGTGTGTAGGTGAAAAATGTTCACTATCAAGACCATTGAGTATCCCTGTAAGTTTCTCTTGATGACACGCTAAAAATCCCTCTAATCCACAACCATACTGGGCTGTAAGTATCTCTTTTGCATAGTTTTGGCTTACTGTTGTGATAGCATCGCTGTATTTAATAGCCGCTTTCATAAAATTGATTTGACCATAAAATTCCAAAATATCTGATGTGAAATATTTTGTATCAACCCCTATACTTTGTAATGTTTCATATGAAAATACCCCTTGATACGCAAGGTTATGAATAGTACACAAAGTTTTTGTCTCTATACTTGGCTCCTCTTGTAACAGTAAAGGGAGCAGTGCTGTTTGCCAATCATTTAAATGCACTATCTTATAAGAATCATTTCGGAGTAACTCTATTATAGCTTTATTAAAAAGTGCAAAACGAACAGCATTATCTTCATAGTCGCCAGATGGAGTACCATACAAAAACTCTTTTTCACATAAGATATCTGAATAAACAAAAATATAGTCTATCTCTTCAAAAGTACAAGCGTACAATTCGATTGGATAGTCTACACCATTCATAGAGATACAATAACTTTTGTCAAGTGAGTGGATCTTATATTTTTTTTGATCTATACTCTTATACAAAGGTAAAACAACGGTTGGAGTATAACTCTCTTGTAACGCTCGAGGAAAAGAGTGTGCGATATCTGCTAATCCACCTGTTTTTGCAAATGGATAACACTCACTTGCACAAAATAATAAAGACTTTTTAATCATTGTAATTCTCCCGTAATAATTTAGCAGCCAATTCAGGCGCAACTGGATTGATAAAAATACCTGTTTCGTGTTCAAACCCACCATATTTATAGATGCGTGGGATGATATGGATATAAAAACGACTTGATTGTTCTAAGGTATGAAAAAACTCTTTTTCAAAACCATTTTCGTGTAAGGGTGCTGTCGAAACTATCAGATTAAAATCCAAAGAGTTCAGCTGTTTTTTTAGTCTCTGTAAAACATCGAGCAATAGTGGTGCTAAACTTTGCATCGACTTTTCACTGAGATTGCCTATCTCCCCTAAAGCTTCTGTTGAACTTATCATTATCTCAAAAGGATGTGCACTTGCATAGGGACAAAAAGCGGTAAATTTCTCATTTTGAGTGATGATTCTATTCTCTTTTGCATTGAGCTCCTCTTGAAGCAAAAGTGCTATAAGAGAGTTTTGATTGTGTTTGTAGTGCTCATAAACTCTTTGATACTGCTCTTTTTTTGATTTTGCAATTATAGGCAGTCCTATGATTTGGGTATGACAGTGTTCTTGAGTGCCACCTGCTTCACTCCCCTCATTTTTAAATATACTCAATGATGTTATGCGAGTATCTTGACCTAAATCATTGACTCTTTGCTGGAGTGTTTGCAACCAATTGACCACATCTTTTTGGCTCCATTGAGTCATAGAAGTGGTATGTTTAGCTGTATCAATAATCACTTCATGCGCTCCAAACCCCTCCCAATGCTCAAACATCCCATAGTGATGTTTATGAGGTGTTTCTATTTGTACCGCTTTATACAGATTGGGAACTACTCGTGTTTTCCACCCTTTTTCATTTTTAAAACTCTCTTTTTCTCGTAAAGCAAAAATCTCTGGCGGAGTGAGTTTTTCATTTCCCTCACAAAAAGGACACTCTATTGGCTCGGCACTTTTTTCATCTACTTTGGGTGCCACTCCAGGGCGATGTAACCTTTCAGGAGCTATGATGACATACATATCTTGGAGTCTATCATATCGTATCTCAGACATCAAAAACCTCCAAAGTTCCTTTGAGAGAAAGTGCATTTTCAAAAGAATTCACCAATGCAAAACTTACCCCTTGCGTGCTTAGATCATACCCCTCTTCACTTTGATAGAGTGTTTGTAACTGAAAATAATAGATATCACAAGGGGTTTCAAGCTCTATACAGATCTTTTTTTGAAGTTCCAGATCTTCTAGTATCAATATATTGGTCTCTTTTATCATCCCATTTTTTTCCAAAGGCACACCATTGATACGGACATTTTCATGCTTGGCAAAGTGAAAGTTATGCTCCATAACATAATTAAAACTCCCTTGTGCTTGCGTTTGGAGATCAAGAGAAAACTCAAAACCATTTTCAAAAGGTCTATATGTTTTCGTAATTTTTGTACTTTTTTTCTCCTCTAAGTAGATTCCACCCTCTCTTGTAAAAGTGATGCTCTCTTTATCTTTTTTTACTTCAAAGGCTTGGTTTGCAAAGTCTCCAAACTCTTTAAAATTTGCATACAAAAAATTGTCGCCATTAAAGTTTTGATCGCTTATATGATCTATAAAAGAGTTTTTAAGATGCCAGTCATAGATCAGTGCATCTCGCAGCTCTTGTGTCACCTCAATATTGGCATGATGTATCGTATCTATTGCATCAGTATTTTCAGTATCTTGCTTTTGAGGTTTGGGGTTGAGTATATTCTCATGATACGCCTCTTTTCGTCGCATCAGTGTATTTTGCCAATTGAAACAATCTGCTCTACTATCAAACTCAACCATCTGTCCCCCATACGCACTATCAAAACGAAAGATACACTCAGCTGTAACTACTTTGATTTTCTCATATCCATCGAGCTCATTTTGATCACTACATATTTTTGTTTTTAATCCATAACGGATATTTTCAGCTTGGATAATATACTTGTATACATTATCACGAAGATTTGCAAGATACAATCCTCCAAAAACTCCATGCCATAAAGAGTCATTGGCTTGCGACTTCATCACTGCCAAATCAAACTTTTTCTTTTTCACTTTCTCTTTTGCAAATGAAAGTTCTAGGGTTCGTTTATGGATACGATTGCTCTCCTCATATTTGACTAAAAAGTTTTTCCAAATTCCCCCTTTTAAAAACTTGACACCCTCATTTTCATACCGTATTTCTCCCATCTCATCTTTGAGTTTTTGTAAGTTGATCGCATCGTTTGCTTCCAAACTCCACTCACCCATCTCATAATAAGAGCTATTTGGTAAATAGGCAATTCCTCGTGGTTTTTCATTTTCACAATAGGTCTCAAAATGCATTGTTTCAATTGTTTCATCGGCGAGTACTTCTTGTACAAAAGATTCTAACCATTTTTTTTCATACACCCATTCATATGTTCCTGGCCACATTCCAAATTTTTCTGCATCATCAAAAATAATCGCAGCAGAGTTTTTTTCTCTTGTAAATGACTTGATAGCATCTATGGCACTTCTTACATTTAAAAAAGGTATAGCATAACGAAGTTTTTTATTGATAGGAAAAAGTCCCATCTTTTTTCCACCCTCTTCACTCATAAAATAGCCATCAAGTTTCTCTTCTTCAAAACCAGCACATTGGAAGTGATAATCATCCATAACAGTGAACTTTACCCCTGCTTTATTCAGATCAGGAATCAAAGCAGACTCCCAAACCCTTTCAGTCAACCACAAACCTTTTGGAGTTTGTTTAAATTGTTTTTTGATCGAAGTATTGAGCATCTCTATTTGGGATACTCTATCTTCTGAGGGAATCGCACTTAATATTGGTTCATAATATCCAGCAGTAAAAAACTCTATACTCCCTTTTTTGGCGAGATATTGAATATTTTTATACACTTTTGGATGTTTTTTTTGAATCTCTTCCATCAGCCATCCACTACAATGCACAGCAAATTTAAACTCTGGATATTTACACATCACCTCAAAAAATGGTCCATAACAAATCTCTACACCTTTTTGTATAACCCAATCAAAATTGTCAATAGGTTGGTGCATATGAATTCCAAAAAGTAATTTTGTCGTATGTTTCATCTGTTTTTTATCTCCTTTTTACACAAACCAATTGGCTGCATATGTTTCTTTTAAACTAATCGCTAAAGCACCATATCCTGGCATCGTTTGTAAAATCTCTTTATTTTGTAAAATCTCAAAACGTAGATGAATCTGAGTACACTCTACACAGTGTATTTTTGAAAGTGCCAACTCTATACGCTCATCAATTGCAAATTGTATTCCATTTTTGCTGTAAAAATGATTGAGAGAAAAGAGAAGTGTTTTATCCATCTCTTCTATAAAAATCTCCAAAGTAAGATCGGGTTTTTTAAGCAACTCCATATTGCCTTGAAACGCCAAATAAATATTGTTTTTATCTTGCCCATAGAGTATTTTTTCTATTGGACCACGCACCCTATCCATAGTAGAATAAAGCTTACTCTCATCAATACTTCCAGCACCCAACCATTCAAAAAAAGAGTTCTCTTTTCCATTGATATGAGGTGAGATACTACTTTGTGGTTTGAGCAAAAAAGATGCTTGATCTTTGTGAGAAACAATAGGGATAAAAAGATCAGCAGGGGCATTGATATGCAATAATGTATAAATAGAGATAAGATGCTCACGAAATAATCTATCAAACTCCAAAGAAAACTCTGTGACATGGTCATCTCCATACCACCAAAACCAGTCGCTACATTGTGCTGCTAAAAAATGAAACTGTATCTTTTTTTGAGTCTCTTGCGTTAACTCATTTTTGTGATGTTCATAATCATGTTTTGTTTGATAGATCAGCTCCCACGCTCTATTTTTTTCACTATGTCCTGACCATGTATCAAAATTACCATGGATCCAACTCCCAGGAGCCAATGTTTTTAGAGTGTCTCGATTTTGAATGATGCTTGTTTCATCCATAGTAACTGTATGACACCATGGTGTTGATGCAAAATGACTATAGAGTTCTGTAAAAAAATCATAGGCATTATTATCAAAAAACTCCCAAGCATTTTCACCATCTAAGATCACAAAAACAGTTGAGTTTTCTTTTTTCGAGATTGGCTCAAGCATATCCATAAAATGATTTGTAGCATCTTTACCTGTCTTAAATCTATAATTGAATCCAATAAGATCACTTAAAGCATGATCTCGAAACCCTATACTCATCCCATCAAAATCATAAGGTTTGTATAAATTTTCTCGTAGATCACTCCCCAAAGAACGAAAAAGAATCGCTTCATCAGTAGCTATCCATTTGATACCTCGCTCTTTATATATCGAGATACTCTCTTCATCCACAGCACCCTCAGCAGGCCAAAACCCTTTTGGTTTCACCCCAAATGTTTCCTCATACAAAACAATAGATCGTTCCACTTGCTCTATAGCATCCTCTTTTAGACTCATATGATTTTCTACTATTGTTGTGTGTTCATTAGCATATTTTGCATTTTTCATATCTAAAAGCAAAGGCAAAATAGGATGATTGTAAGGAGTTGTGGAGAGTGAGATAGTTCCCTCTTTTTGTAGATTTGCATACAATGGCAAAATCGTTTTTATAAAAATAGTGAGTGTTTCTAACAGTTCTATTTTATCTTTTTGTGTATAATTTTGCTCTTGTAAAAAAAGTTTTTTTACCAAAGCATTTTCACTTCTAAGGTAACTTCCACACCAAGCAAGCATAAAAACTATCTCAAAATCAATAAGTTCTGCATCGTCTAAAGATTCTTTATCATACAACATCTTAAAATGCTGTATTGGTCGAACCATTGTATCATACTGTGTTGATTTACACGTTTTTATCAGCCACTCTCTTTGTGTTTGTTCGAGCTCTTTTGGTTCTTTGTACCAAAGTGATAAAAAATAATCATTTGTAAGTGGCTCACTATACAAATTGAGCTGCTCAATAAGGGGCGCTGTGATATTAAAACTTGCTTTTACCCCTTTGTGTTGACTCAGTAACCATGGCATCTCATAATAATCTTTTATACCATGTAAAAAAACCCATGGCATACTCATCACCCCATCACTGTCTCTATAATCAGGCTGATGCATATGCCAAAAAAAGCAAAGATTGAGTGAATTATGTGTCATTAGAGTTGTGACCACTTTTCTATTTTGGCTGTATATATGGCTAAAATATCTTCACCTTTTTCTCTCGTTTCAGCTTGAATATAGATATTCAAGTGGTCACTATATTGATCTGGTATCATCAATATCCAATCATTTGTATCGAGCCAAATTTTTACCCCATCAATAGTAGAAGAGTTTTTTTCTTTTGCATCTTCCAAGAACATACGCATCATTTTACCCTTGAGTGCTTGTGGACATTGTATCTCTGAAGATTGATAATAAAAGCTCGGCATAGAATCCATCACATCTGAAAGTTTTACATCTAAACAAAGTAACAATTCCAAAATTTTCAAAGAAGCAAACATAGAATCACGATGCGTAGCAAACTCTATAAAAGTGAAGTTTCCCTCACCTGTTGCTATAAGATCATACTTTTTAATCTGTTCATGTTTAAAGTTTGCATACTGTCCACGTGAAATATTTAAACAATCAAAATAGACAATATCCGCAGCCCAAGTAGGTAAAAATACATTTTTTTTCACCCCTTCTTTTTTTGCTTGCATATTTAAAAGAGTAAGCACCACATATAATGAACCCTGTTTTCCTAAAGGAAGTCCTTTATCGCAAAGAATATCCAATCTTTGTCCATAAGGATATATCATAAACCCTGCATTGAGTTTAAGTGCACGAATAACAGCACTCATATCTTCAGTAGAACGTTTGACAAGTGCTGTGATATTTGATAATCGTGACTCATCAGCATAAGCATTAAACATGATATTATCAACACCCATCTCATTTAAAATATCAGGAAAAACATCAGCAGCCATGCCGTGCATCATATCAACTGCTATTCTGCAATCAAGACATTTAAACTGATGTGCTGTAAGTAAGTCTTTTATCCCTGTTTTATAAAGTGCATACTCTTTGTCTTGCTCTATTTGCAATATTTGTCCAATTTTTGCATAATCTACTCTACGAAATGTCTCTTTAAAAAATGCTTTTTCGATCTTTTTTGAGATCTCATTGTTGATACGTAATGCTTCATCATTATAAAAAGTCACTACAGTACTTGATGAATCATCTAATTTTTGATGAAAATAAACACCTGCTGTGTAGTCATTATGTGTATTTAAACTACACCGAAGAACAGCCGTTGGAAGATCTTGATAATCTACAACATTCACTCCAGCTGAGAGTAAACCCCCTAAAAATGCACGCTTGAGCATACGAGAATTTTTATGATAATCTCTTGAAATAAGAACAGTTGATCCAATAGGTAGTTGTGCTCCAAATGCTTCTGCAAGTTTAGTTGCCATCTCACAAGAGAGCTCTACATTTGAGTGTCCTACTACTGTACCATCTTCAAAAATAGAGTTTTTGTATTTACTCCCCAAAATAAGACTATTACTTACTATAGAAGCATCTTCTATGATTTTATTAGCCCATATTATGACATCTTTTTCCACGGTTACAAGCTGCCCTATTTCACAACCCTCGGCTAAAATTAGACCTGCTTTGACTGTGACATTTTTCCCTATGATATTGTTGTTACAAATGACACATGCATCTAGCATCGCATTTTTATTTATAATAATATCATTCCACATCACTGTATTTCTAATTTTTGAATCTTTCCCTATGCTTACATTGTCTCCTATAACAACATTATTAAGAGTAATCCCTTTGGCTAGTTTGACATTTTTACCTAAGACTACTGTTCCTATAATTTCAACCCCTTTTTCAAAAGTATACGGTTCTTCACTATACAAAATACCATCTTTAAAAACTGTTTTTTTGCCAGAAAAAGAGAGATCTACTTTTCCTTTGAGAATATCTTCATAGACATCACGATAACTCTCAGGATTTCCAACATCTCTCCAATACCCTTGAGCATTTCCAGCTATTATCTCAACACCTTCGTTCATAAGGCGTGGGAAAAGATCTTTTCCAAAGTCATAATTTTCATTTTTAGGAATATAGTTCAAAATTTCTGGTTCTATAATATAGATACCAGTATTGATAGTATCACTAAAAACCTCTCCCCAGCTAGGTTTTTCTAAAAACTTTTCTATTCTTCCCTCAGCGTTGGCTATAACTACACCAAATTCCAAAGGGTTTTCTACGGAAGTAAGAGTGATGCTCAGTTTTGCATTTTTTTCTTTATGATAATCAAAAATCTTTTGAAAATCAAAATCAGTCACTAAATCTCCACTAATAATAATAAAATTTTCATCACCAATAAGATCTTGTGCAAGTTTTACAGCACCTGCTGTTCCAAAATCTTCATCGGGAACCACATAAGATATCTTGATACCAAAATCACTTCCATCACCAAAATATTCTTTTATTATTTCTGGTTTGAAGTAGAGTAACACAATAAATTCTTTGATACCTAAATCTCTTAAAGTGATCATTGTGTGTTGCATCATTGGTTTATTTATGATTGGTAACATGGGTTTTGGACGGGAATTTGTAAGTGGTTGGATTCGTGTACCAAAGCCACCTGCCATTACGACTGCTTTCATATATACTCCTGTGTAAAAATTACTTATGTAAGAATAGTGTATCCAATTTTAGATATGAAAGAGAAAAAAATAGGATTGTTTTTATACTTTTTCTGATAAAGTATCATTTTTACTTCGATACAATACAATAAATTTTAATTTGGATTACTAATGAAACTACATAATTATAAATTTGACACAAAATATGCAAAAAGTGTAGCATACTTTTCTATGGAATTTGCTATTCATCAAGCACTCAAAATATATTCAGGAGGACTTGGATTTTTAGCAGGATCACATATGCGAAGTGCTTTTGATCTTAAACAAAATATGATAGGGGTGGGAATACTCTGGAGTTTTGGATACTACGATCAAACACGCAATCAAGATCGATCGCTCAAAGTGGAGTTTGTTCGCAAATATTACTCTTTTTTAGAAGATCTTGGTATACTAGCACAAGTCAATGTCCATGGGAAAGCTGTCAATGTAAAAGCTTACTATTTAGCACCCACTACATTTTACTCTGCACCGCTTATTTTACTCTCTACAGATATAGAAGAAAATGATTATTTAGCACGTACTATTACCCAAAAGCTTTATGATGCCAATGAAGAAACACGTATTTCGCAAGAGATTATTTTGGGAATTGGTGGAGTCAAAGTACTCGAAGCCTTAAATCAAAAAATAGATATCTATCATATGAATGAGGGACACTCTTTGCCACTTGTCTATGAGTTATACACAAAATATGACTCTTTAGCAAAAGTACAAAAACAAGTGCGTTTTACCACACACACCCCTGAAGATGCAGGAAATGAAAAACACAATATCAATCTTTTGTATAAGTTTGGTTTTTTCTCTGAGCTTTCTTTGGAAAAAGTACGAGAGATCACTATGGTTTCAGAAGAAGATTTTAGCCTTACCGTAGGAGCGTTGCGTGCCGCTGGTCGTACTAATGCAGTTTCAAAGATGCATGGGGAAGTTTCCAATAAGATGTGGCAAGAGTGTCAAGGTCGATCAGAGATCATCTCAATCACCAATGCCCAAAGCAAAAACTTTTGGATAGATAAAAAACTCGCTATTGCTTGTGAAAAGAAAAATATCAAAGAGTTTGTCATCCGTAAAAAACATTTAAAATGTAGATTGTTTGATATAGTCGCTGACCAAACAGGAAAAATGTTCGATCCTAATGTGCTTACTTTGGTATGGGCAAGAAGATTTGCAGAGTATAAACGCCCTGATCTGATCAAACAAGATTTTGAGCGTTTTATACAAATGCTCGAAAACAACAAACACCCTGTACAAATTATTTGGGCTGGTAAACCTTATCCTTTTGACTTCCATGCTATGGATATGTTCAATGAACTTATTCACACAAGTCACTCTGTCAAAAATATGGCTGTTTTGATTGGATATGAGCTTGATCTCTCCCATAGTCTTAAATATGGGGCAGATGTATGGCTGAATACTCCACGAGTTTCACGAGAAGCTAGTGGGACAAGTGGAATGAGTGCTGCTATGAATGGAACTTTACATCTCTCTACAAACGATGGATGGCATCCTGAGTTTGCAAAAGATGGTATCAACTCTTTTACCATTCCAGATGTCGATAAAAATCTTTCAAAAGAGGAGCAAGATACCATTGACAATAAAAATATGATGGATATTTTAGAAAATACTATTGTTCCTCTGTATTATCAAAAACCAAAAAGATGGATACAAATTATGGAAAATGCGATGCATGATGTGGCTCCACAATTTGACTCACTTCGTATGGCAGATGAATACTATGAAAAAATGTATACAAAAAATGAGATGCTGTGAATGACAGTACAAAAGATATCTTAGAAAAACACTTTGCTGTCATAGATAAAATAATACTTTCAAGACAAGATGCAGTGACAGGGCTGCTTCCTGCGAGTACTGCTATCAATGCCCATGGAGACTATACCGATGCATGGGTTCGAGACAATGTTTATAGTATCTTAAGTGTTTGGGGACTTTCATTGGCTTATAAAAAAAATCTCCCTCATCATTATCGTAGCCATGTTCTCAGACAAAGTGTTGTTAAACTTATGCGTGGATTACTTTTGGCTATGATGCGACAATCTGCTCGTGTAGAGTCGTATAAAAAAACTCATAATCCACTTGATGCCTTGCATGCCAAATATGGTACGAATACAGGATTGGCTGTGGTGGGTGATGATGAATGGGGACACTTACAGCTCGATGCGACCTCTTTATTTGTCCTTATGATTGCACAAATGAGTGCGTCGGGACTCTCTTTGATCTATACGATTGATGAAGTGAATTTTGTCCAAAATCTTGTTCATTATATCAGTAGAACCTACTCTACTCCTGATTATGGGATTTGGGAACGAGGCAATAAAATCAACCATGGAACAGCTGAGATAAACTGTAGCTCAGTAGGAATGGCAAAAGCAGCACTCGAAGCGATAGGGGGATTTAATCTTTTTCAAGATACAGACTCTCAAGAAGGGGTGATACATGTCGTAGCCAATGATATCGCTCGTTCCCGTTTAACTTTACAAAGTTTACTTCCTCGTGAATCGGACTCAAAAGAGACAGATGCGGCACTTTTAAGTATCATAGGCTATCCAGCGTATGCTGTAGAAAATGAAAAACTTGTACAAAAAATTCGTGATAAAATCATCAAAAAACTTGCAGGAGATTATGGCTGTAAGCGTTTTTTACTCGATGGTCACCAAAGTAGTATAGAAGATCCCTCCCGTTTACACTATGAACCCTCTGAGTTGCGTGAGTTTAAAGATATTGAGTCACAATGGCCTTTATTTTTTACCTATTTACTTTTGGATGCTTTGATGCGTGAAGATGGAGAAGCTATAAAGATGTGGCGAGAAAAACTACAGCCATTATTTGTAGAAGAGGATGGACAGATGCTACTGCCTGAACTTTATATCGTTCCTTTAGAAAATATAGAAGCAGAGAAAGCAAGTCCAAACTCCCAAACAAGAGTAGCCAATGAAAATGTACCTTTAGTGTGGGCACAAAGTTTGTATATGCTCAGTGAGATGATTTTGGATGGAGTGTTAGAAATAGATGATATAGATCCACTTTCAAGACGGAAAAATATTGGAAAATCGGTCAATACAATCCCTTTGGTTTCTCTTATAAGTGAAAATGAAAATGTTCAATCACAACTCAAAGATCTCAATATAACTTCACAAACACTCCAAGAGATTGAACCAATTGCTTGTATGCATGCTACAGAACTCTCAAAAATACACTCACTTTTGGGAAACAATAAAAAATTAGGACTCACAGGAAGAGAACTTTTACCAGCTCGTACTATTACTACCTCTATTTTACATATTTTGCATGGGGAAACAACCCTCTTTTTTCCTTACTATTTTGACCCAAAAGCGTTTTATTTTTGTTTTGACAATACTTTACTCGTAGAGCATTATATCTCCTCTTTGCGTTTTGCATCTTCCTCATGGACACAAAAAAAGAGACCCATTATCGCATTTTTAGTACGGGAGGATATGCTTCGAGATCACACAAAAGAGGTGATTATTGAGTTACTTTTGCAGTTGCAATCCAATACTTGCCCAAAAGTACAGGTGCAAAATGTTTCTGCACAGGAGCTTTTAGAACTGGCTCAAATAGAAAAAATAGAAGCTATCTCTACTACTCAACTGCAAGAGCTTGTACACTATGGAGTAGGGAAAAATAAAGAGGAGTATGAGCTAGCTGCCATACAACACAACTGGACACAAGTGCGGATAATCGCTCAAAAAAATGAGAAGTATGATATCAGAATCGAAGATGCATTGATAGATATTCTTGTCGCTCAAAAGCGTTTAGCGGTTGGAAGAGCCTATAGTGATGATGCGATTATTGATACACCTCAAAAAGCTTCTGAGATTGTAGATACTATCGCAAAATATTGTGGAGAAAATGCCGCAGAAAAAGTGCTCACTCAAGAGATCATTTTGCACTTAGGGCATCTGATACGAATAGAGCCTGAACTCTTTACAAATATGCTTACTTTGCGTACTTGGGACTGTATTCAACTTTTGGTAGGGCATATTATCAAAGAGAAAGATCTCAGCATTGGTGATGCGTATGAGGAGCTTTTACGCTATGCACCTTATGGTATTTATGATACTTTGCGTTTTATTTTCGAATCTTACTCACAAGAGAGAGAAGCCCTTAAAAAACTTGAAAATTTACATATTTTAGGGGTACAAGATCTTAATATCTCTTGTCTCTTGAGCCAAAAGAATGACTCTTTAGATATCAAAGATTGGAGTGAATGGAGAGAAAAAGGAGCTCGAATAGGGACTTTGAGTGAAACTTTTTATGAAGATATTTGGTATATTTTACAACAGTGTAAAGGTTTGGTGATTGGTGATAAATATAGCACACAAAGTAGAATAGCTAGAGAACTTACTTTGGAGTCAACTGTAGGTGAACGAAGTTTTGAGCTTAAAGTAGACTTGCTTTTTCAAAGTATTGCTATCCCTATTTATAAAAAACTCAATATAGAACTTATTGAGTCCCTTATAAAACTTTTTAAAGCAAACCCCTCTTTGTGTATTGCTAATGATATTGTTTTGGATGTTCTTATAGGACATGCGGTTCGTATAGCGTGGATAAAAAACCATGCTAAGACAGACTATGAGGAACAAAAAGGGGAAGCGTGGAGTGCCTTTTATAAACTTTCAGTACAAGAGGTACATACAAGTTTTATAGAAGCGTTTCATTTTTTAATGCAGATGGAGGATACACAATGATATTAGCAGGCGATATAGGGGGAACAAAAGCAAATATTGCTCTCTACACAAGTAGAAAAGATGATTTAAAATTGGTACAAAATCATCAGTTTGTTTCTCAAAATTACGATGATTTTACAGATCTTATAGAAGAGTTTATCACACTGTATGATGTACAAGACTCAGATATAGAGGCTATTTGTTTTGGAATCGCTGGTCCTATTATCAATGGAGTGTGTCATACTACAAATCTGCCTTGGATTATAGAGACAAAAAAGCTCCAAAAAAAGTACAAAACCAACAAAGTAAAACTGCTCAATGACCTTGAAGCGACCGCTTATGGAATGCTTTTTTTAGATGAAGATGAGTTTGTACAGATCAATCCAAATGCTCAAAAAGTAGAAGCAACTCGTGCTGTGATAGCTGCTGGTACTGGTCTAGGGGAAGCAATACTTTTTTATGATGGGAAAAACTATCATCCTATGAGTTCGGAGGGGGGACACTGTGATTTTGCACCACTGAATGCTTTGCAAGATGAGCTTTTGGTCTGGATGCGAAAACGCCATAGGACACATGTAAGTGTGGAGAGACTGGTATCTGGTATAGGAATCTCTACAATTTATCAGTTTTTAAAAGAGCAGAATTTTGCCAAAGAATCTTTGTCACTACAAAATCTAAATGAAGATACCGATAAAAATGCGATGATCACACACTATGCTTTGGAAAAGAAAGATCCCTTATGTGTAGAAACTATGCGAGTATTTGTAGAGATATATGCAGCAGAAGCTGGCAATTTAGCTTTAAAATCTTTATCTTTAGGAGGAGTATACATAGGAGGTGGAATCGCTCCAAAAATCTTGCCTTTTTTACAAGATGGCACTTTTTTAAACACATTTATAAACAAAGGGCGTTTTAAAAATACCCTTAAAAATATGCAGATAAAAATAGCTCTCAATCAAAATACAGCCCTTTTAGGAGCGGCTTATTTTGGAAAGAAAGTGTTAAATAAAATAACTTAGAAAAATTTCTTAATTTTATGCATACAAGAATGGAAATTGATTACTGTTCAAAAAGATGAGTGATTGAATATTCTCTCTCTTTTTGTATTATATCTTTAAGCATTGAAGCTTAAAGATGGTTTAAAAGTTATATTACAAATCTTGTTCTATTACTTCTTTAAATCTATTAAAATATACATCTTTTACTGTATCCATATTTCTATATAAACTATTTACAGACAATACATCTCCACCTGTTTTACCGATACAAGAGTAAGAGATACCAATCTTTTCAGCCATATCATTAAATGCTTGGATATTTTCTGGTTTCACTTCAACTATAGCACGACTAAGAGACTCTGAAAAAAGATCTTTTTCATTTTCAAAAGAGATATTTACATCACAACCCATATTACCAATAGCAGCCATTTTTGCTAAGGCAATAGCTACTCCCCCTACATTTACATCTTTTGCAGATTCTAACAGATCAGCTTTATTTGCTTCGATCACTATATCCCAAAGTTTTAGTTCAGCTTCAAAATCAACCCCTGGATGTGTTCCTGCTATTTGGTTTTCAATCTCTTTAAGATATAAACTTCCACCAAATTCACTGTATGATTCACCAACTAAACACAAGTAGTTCCCCTCAGCTGTAAATGAAGAACCTAATACTTTATTCATATCATCGTTTACACCAACAGTTGCTATGGCTGGAGTAGGAAATACACCCACACCATTTGTTTCATTATATAAAGAAACATTCCCACCAATTACTGGAGTATTTAACTCTTTACAAGCAGCTTTTATACCCTCACAAGATGTTTTAAATTGCCACATAACTTCTGGATTTTCTGGGTTACCAAAGTTTAGACAATCTGTAATCGCTAAGGGTCTAGCACCACTCATAGCTACATTTCTTCCTGCTTCCATAACAGCAGCAGCCGAACCTAACTCAGGATTGATATAACATTGTCTCGTATTACAATCTGCAGACATAGCTAAAGCTTTTCCTGTTTCTTTGATACGTACAACAGAACCATCTAAAGAACCTGGTCCTTTTACTGTGTTTGTTTGTACCATTGAATCATATTGATTATAGATATATGATTTATCAACCACTTCTAAACTTTTCCATAAAATATCAAATGCATCTGTAGCACTTAACTCTTTTTCCATTGTAACATTTTCAATTGTTTCTAAATAAGCTGGTTTTGCTACTGGTCTATCTAAAATAGGAGCTTCTTCTGAAAGTGGTTGGATAGGTATATCAGATACTAACTCACCATGCCAGTACAGTTCCATATTTCCAGTATCAGTTACTTCACCAATAACAGCAGCTGAGAGTTCCCATTTTTCAAAGATATCGATAACCGCTTGTTCACAACCAGCTTTTGCACAAATCAGCATTCTTTCTTGTGATTCACTTAACATAAAGTCATAAGGGGTCATACCCTCTTCACGTGCAGGAACTTTATCAAGATCCATTTTCATACCAGACCCAGTTCTTCCTGCCATCTCAAAAGAGGAAGAAGTAAGACCAGCAGCTCCCATATCTTGAATACCGATAATTAAATCTTGTTTAAATAGCTCTAAACACGCTTCTAGTAAAAGCTTTTCTGTAAAAGGGTCACCTACTTGAACAGTTGGACGTTTGCTTTCACTATCTTCTGTAAATGCAGCCGAACTCATAACAGCTCCACCTAATCCATCTCGACCAGTTTTAGACCCAACATACATCACAGGATTACCGATACCCTCAGCAACACCTAAGAAAATTTCATCTGATTTACAAATACCTAAGTTAAAAGCATTTACAAGGTTATTTCCAGCATAACACTCTTCAAAACCAGTTTGACCACCAATAGTAGGAACTCCCATACAGTTACCATAACCACCAATACCATCAACAACACCTCTTAAAAGAAATCTATGCTTTTTAGCAGTTTCGCTATCACCTTCGATACCAGCAAATTGAATTAAGTTCATAGAAGCAACAGGACGTGCTCCCATTGTAAATACATCTCTCATAATTCCACCTACACCAGTAGCAGCTCCTTGATAAGGTTCAATAAAACTTGGGTGATTGTGTGATTCCATTTTAAATACAGCAGCATACCCATCGCCAATATCAATAACACCAGCATTTTCACCAGGACCTTGGATAACCCACGGAGCTTTTGTTGGAAAACCATTGAGGTATTTTTTACTAGATTTGTAAGAACAATGCTCACTCCACATAGCCGAAATAACACCTATTTCAGTATAATTAGGCTCTCTACCTAACATCTTTAATACAGTTTCGTACTCTTCTTCGGTCATTGAATGTGCTAATGCTATCTCTAATGCTGATTGTTGTGACATATTTATCTACCTTAAATATATGAATTTTGCATCATTATATCTAAAGTAGATTTATGGGAGGGTTAAGTCAAAATTATTGAATTTTTATTTTCCGAAAACTTTTTTGAGTAATGATGTTGTTTGTGAGAGAGAATTTTTTCTTATATCTGACTCTTTTTGTGCAATTATTTTAAATAGTCCATCTATTGCTGATGCTGTAATATACTCATCTAACTCTTTTTCATCATCACTTGGAATATATTTATCAACTCCAAATGATTTGGCATAACCCATAATCGAATCATTTTTACTAATATTTGCAGCACCTTTTTTATAGTAGGTATTGAAATTTTTATAATTTGTAGCAACAGAGCTTGACTTTATGCTCTCTTTTACAATGGGAGTGATCACCTCTTTTAATTTTGTATATGAAGAAGATTTGAAGTAGTCTGTAGCAGATGATTCATCTCCAGCGAGTATTTTTTTTGCATCTTCTATATCCATTTTGCTAATAGAATCAATAAAAATATCTACTGTTTTTGGAGCTGCTTTTGTGGCTGCATCGTTCATAGATACTACTAATTCATCTACATATTTATCACCACCTGCTTTTCTTACCAATGATTCTATCTTTTGAAGATTGCTAGGTAAATTGATCTTTACATCACTATTGTTCAAATATCCATTTTTAGCTCCTAGCTCTTTGGTTGCATAAGTTACTCCAATTTTAAGTGCTTCTTTCAAACCATTTGAAACGGTTAATTCACTAAGCGATACATCTGTACTGCTATCTGTATTTTTTTCTTTTGTAAATCCACTCATTACATCTTTTGCCATTGATGAAAAATCAAATCCAAATGAGAATGTCGATGTAACAAGTAAAGAGAGAAGTATCGTATTTTTTTTCATATAATTTCCTAATATTGTATTATTTTAAATTACTTATAACATTATACCTTTTAAATATTAAGCTATTTTATCATATAAAAAGTACTTTTGAGATATAGTAATATTATAAATTATCATTTAAGGATTAAAATGCGTACAATAGTTATTCTTTTATCTATCAATATACTCTTATTTTCAGATATGAATGTAATCACTTCTCAACAAAATAGCTTATTGGCTGTTGATAAGGATACTTTATCTGCTATATACTTAAAAAAAGTAACAAGCATCGATAATAAACATATCACTCCTATAGACAATATAGCTGATTATAATGAATTTTATAAAAAAGTGGTCAAAAAAACACCGCAGCAGATACATTCTTATTGGATGAAAGAGATTTTTACAGGAAAAAAACGACCTCCAAAAAAAGTTTTGAAAAAAGATTTGGAAAAACATCTACAAGAAAATACAACAGCTATCACTTATTCAACAAGTAAAATTAAATCAACACAAACAAAGGTAATCTATGAAGTTAAATAATATTATTTTATCAGGCTTGATTGCAAGTACTACACTTTTTGCTTCCGATTTGGAAACTCATTTGAATTATTTTGGTGATTTGACTTTTAATACCCTTGATAAATCTGGATATGCTTATCGACACTATGGATCTGATGATATAGAAAATAAGGTTGATTATTCATCATACTCAAAACTTGGAGGACAACTTACTCTTACAAAAGATGATTTTGACTTTGTTGCTCAGGCAACTTTGAAACGGTATGAAAATCATTTTGAATCAAAATTAAACTGGTTAAACCTCAAATATACTTATGAAAACTTTGCTATTCGTGCTGGGAAAATGCAACTGCCACTGTTTCTTAATTCAAACTCATTAGATGTGAGTTATGTACATCTTTGGGCAAAATCACCTATTGAGGTGTATGGAATATTTCCTATGAAATCATACAATGGACTTGAGTTTTTATATCAAAAATCTTTTGATAATGAGATCTATCTTGATCTACAAGTAACTCCACTTGGTTCGATTAAAGAAGATGTAGATATGATAGATTCTTTTGGATCTGTTGAGGGTGAACTCAAAGATATTAAAAATATTATGGTGAGTTTGGATGTGAATAATTTTTCATTCAAATCTACCTATACTCAAGGGAAAATAAATATCTCATCTGAGGGGACAGGTATAGATACTTTGACTTCAACTTTACGTCAATTTGGATTTGATAGTTTAGCCAATAAATACTCATTTGAAAATACAAAACTAGAATTTTTTTCCTTTGGAATAGACTATGATAATAATAAATTTATATTTAATAGTGAAATAGCCAAAATGAAATCGGAAAGTTTTTTACCAAATGTTTTGTCTTATTATGCTCTTGCTGGATATAGAATAGGAAAATGGACCCCTTTTATGATGTATGCTGAAAATAAAAATGAGAAAGAGCATTTTACAGAGGATGAGCTTGTTACAAATAGTACAAATCCACTTGTAGTAGGTACCATTGCAGGTATAAAAGCTGGATTGGAGCAAGAGTTATATAAGATGAACTCTTCACAAAAAACAACCTCTATAGGTTTTCGGTATGACTATAAACAAGGGATAGCATTGAAGTTTCAAGCAGATCGTATCACTACAACAGACTATGGTACACCCTCTATAGACGGTTCAACCAATGGATTTTTAGCACGAGATGCGGGGGGTGAAGATGAGCCTGCGTATCTCTACACAGCGTCACTGGTGTTTGCATTTTAACGATGTTTCGTTTTACTATTTTACAAAAGCTCTTGCTTATATTGGCATTAGGAATATTTATATTTTTGATGTCTATAGGTTTTGGATACTTTTTTACAAAAAATAGTAGCTTACAAATAGAAAAGTTAAAAACCAACAAATATCCCTCCTCTCTTATTCATAGTGAAAATTTGAAACTTTTTGAAAATATGGTTACTTTATTTACGGAGAGTGCTATGACTTTTGAAATTGATACATTACAGAAAGTTCAAAAAAGAAAAGAGAGTATTTTAAATAATTTAGAAAAATTAAAGCAATATGAAGAGAACACAAAACAGATAGAATTACTTGATGATTATTATAAATATGCTATGAAATTCACTAAATCTATTATAGAAAATACAGATGAAAATATAGATGAAAATTCTATTTTGACTTTACAAGAAAAAAAAGAACAAACACTTTTTTATTTTATAAAACAAAAAGAAAATGCATATAAAAAATTTGATAATGCAATAGAATATCTCTCGGCAGATACAAACAGTTTTTTTAATAGACTTTTTATTCTCTCTTGCTTTGGATTGTGTACTATGATAAGTATTGCTTTGTATTTATATCTCAATGTTAAAGGTAGATTTACAAAAGTGATATCAATGATGGAAAATTTGGCAACAAATAAACCAGATTTTTCTAAAAATATAGAGAGTGATGATCATAATGATGAGTTAACAATACTTATCAAATGGTTTAGGCAGTTTAAAACAAAACTCAAAAATGATTATGATCTACTCCATACCTTAAAAATCAAAGCAGAAGAGACAGCAAAAATGAAATCGGAATTTTTAGCGAATATGTCTCATGAGATACGCACACCCATCAATGGAATTATAGGAATGACTCATCTCGTAAAACAAACAGCACTCTCTACACAACAGGAAAAATATATCCAAAATATACAGAGTAGTTCCACTTCACTTTTGGGTATTATCAATGATATACTTGATTTTTCAAAAATAGAAGCTGGAAAATTAAATATCGATACAATAGATTTTGATCTTAAAAAAATTATAGCAGATGTAGTGAATTTAATAGAGTTCAAAACAAAAGAGAAAGGGTTGGTAATTGATATAGTATATGGTAAGAATATAGAACAATATCTTCATGGGGATAGTTTACGAATCTCTCAAATATTGATAAATCTTCTCAGTAATGCTGTAAAATTTACACAAAAAGGCTCTATTAAAATAGAAATTTTGAGTATCAATACACTTTTTACTTTTAAAGTAACCGATACAGGGATAGGGATGACTAGTGAGCAACAAAAAAATCTTTTTCAATCATTTTCTCAAGCAGATGGAAGTACTACCCGAAAATATGGGGGGACAGGTCTTGGACTCTCTATCTCAAAACAATTAGTAGAGTTAATGGGTGGAAATATTCACTGTGCATCAGAGGAGGGGAAAGGCTCTACTTTTAGTTTTGAGCTTACTCTTATAAAAGCTAAAGATGGGCTAGTATCTGAAGATAAAGAGACTCAAAAATTAGAAAGTATCAATGATTTACAAGGGTCACATATATTACTCGTAGAAGATAATACTATCAATCAAGAGATCATCTTAGGTCTTTTGGGAAAGAGTGGAATAAATATAGATATAGCTTCAAATGGGAAAGAAGCAGTAGCACTTTTTAGAAAAAATACTTTGAAATATGAGCTTATTTTGATGGATTTACAGATGCCTATTATGGATGGATTTGAGGCGACAAGGCAAATAAGAGAAACCGCAATAGGAAAAAACATACCCATTATCGCTTTGACTGCAAATGCGATGAAAGAGGATATTGAAAATACTAAAAAAGTGGGTATGAACGAACATCTTAATAAACCAATAGAGATAGAAAAGTTATTTGCTACACTTTTAAAATATATATCTAAAAAAATAGAATATAATACAAGTATTACTGAGCAAGAAAAAGATATAGATATTCCAAATTTTATCAATATAGATACAAAGACAGGTCTTTCACATATGGGCGGAAATAAAAAATTGTATCTGAAAATACTCAATGATTTTCATCATAATTATGATGATTTAAAACTTGAAAATTTCAATGAAATAGAGTTAAAAAGAACACTTCATACCCTCAAAGGATTGACTGCAAATATAGGAGCAAAAAAATTAAGTGATATTTCTAAAGAGATAGAAAAAACTTTGGACAAAAAGCTTTTTACTCTATTTTATGATGAGTTGTACAAAGTGATAGATGAATTGAAACATATACAACAAGTTGGATTGACTGTAAATTTAGGGGAGATAGAAAAAATTAAAAGAGATGAACTCTTCTCTTCTCTCAAGGAGTTTACTTCCAAAAGAAGAGTTAAGCATTGTAACGAAATACTAAATGAGCTATCTGCATATACGCTTTCAAATGAAGATAAAGATATTTTGACACAAGTACAAGAGTTATTGCATAAAAGAGATTATAAAAAAACAATAGCATTGTTAAATGAAACGTAAAAATCTTATAAATTAGCCCACCACATTCGTAAATAAAGACCAAATGTTGAAGTGTAGCCAACTTCTGTAAAAATCATATTTTTATTTTTATCATAAATAATAGTTGTTGGAAATACTTGAATATTAAATTTTTGAGCATATTGCTTATCGTTTATCACTTTAAAATCAAGATTGTTTTTGTCTAAATATTTTTGTATCTCTTCATCTGAACCACTCTCAACTGCAACGGTAAGAACATTATAGTGTTTTGATATTTGTTGGATATTGGGAGCTTCTATTTTACAAATAGGACACCACGTTGCCCAAAAATGAACCATAAGAGCTTGATCATTTAATTGTATATTTTGTATAGGAAATTTTTCGTGATTTACACTTAAAGAACGATAGTAACTCACTATATTGAGTATAATAGTGACAATAATAAGTGATATAATAATCTCTTTGAGAGAGTGTTGTAATTTTTTCATAAAAGATTTTAGCGAAATTTTTACAAAAAAGTAAGCTATTACTCTAAAATAAATTATTGTTAACAAATGGTTAATTTTCGATTTAAAAGTGGTTAACTTATCCCATGTATAATTCTAATATACAAAAACTAAAGGAATTAAAAATGAAAAAAATTAGAAACTCAATTATCTTAGCGGCACTTCTTACTACAAGTAGTGTAATGGCATATGGAAACAATTCAGGTGCTTGCTTTGGACATGGTGCTTGTAAAATGCAAAAACAAAATGCACATGGAAAACAATTTAAAAAACAACATAGAGGAAATACAGCACATTTTATTATGAGAACGGTACGCAATATGGACTTGTCAAAAGATCAAATGACACAATTTAAAGCAATACAGAAAAAATTTAAAAAATCAAAATTTACAGGTATTACAGAAAATGGTTTTGATAAAAAACAATATATCGCTGCAAAAACACAAACAAGAGAAGAGAGAATAAAAGAGGAAGCAAATCTTATCGAGGATGTGTATGCTATTTTAAATAAAAAACAGATCACTTATATTGGAATGAAAGTGAGTGCAATTGAGAAACATAGAGAACAAATGAAACATAAAAATTTTGGTAAATAAAATTAAGGTAAAACTAACGCATATTTAGTAAAAATAAGAAAAAAGTGATATACTTTTTGTATATCACTATTTCAAAGGAAAATATTCAATGGCTAAATATATATTATTTGATACAGAAACTACAGGAAACCAAGAAGAGGATCGTATCATACAAGTGGGTGCTATGATTGTAGATGGTGCAGGAAAAGTAGATGTATTTGATGAAATTTGTAGTACAGTTTTACCTATAAAAATCCAAGCGATGGCTGTTCATGGTATTACACCTGATCTATTGGAGGGGAAAGGGATATTTACCCAAACAAACTTCTATAAAACATTGTTGGAGTTAAACACTGAAGACAATTTTTTGATAGCACATAATATGCCATTTGATATGGGTATGATGAAAAAAGAAGGATTTGTTTCAAATCTAAAAATTATAGATACTTTGAGAGTCGCCAAACATCTTCTCAAAGAGAGTGAATCTCATGCTTTACAATTTTTGAGATATGCACTTGAGCTGTATAAAAATGAGCAACAAGAAGCTAATAAATACAATATCACTATAAAAGCACATGATGCTATTGGGGATGTATTGGTGATGAAACTTCTTTTGTCACATCTTGTAAAACTCACTAAAGAGCAATTTCCTGAAGAAAATCCTATGCTCAAAATGGTAGAATTAACAACAACACCAATATTTATTGAAACTTTTAAATTTGGTAAACATAAAGGGAAAAAAATCTCTGAAGTGTGTGATAATGATATGAACTATATCAACTGGATGCTAGACAAAATGGAATTAGATGTCGATATGCAATATACACTTGATAAAATAATGGGGCATATATAGGATAGGAGAGTTATACTTCCCTAATTTTATACTCATCTGCATTCATTATATCTTGAATATACTTTTTTTCGATAGTATGAATAGCGATGATCTCTATCTCTATATCTTCATAGTACCAACCTTTGTGTGTATCTACTATCTCACCATATTCAAACATCTCATGCAGTTCCTCTTTTGAAATGATAAACTCTTCCACCTTAAAACTCCACTCGACTTTTGACATCAATTGCATCAATAGTTATAAAATCATTATTGAGGTATTGATCTACTGCAACTCTTCCTATCATGGCTGCATTATCACTACAAAACTCCAGAGGAGCTAAAAGTAAATCTGCATCATATTTGCTACAAAGTATCTCTATTTTATCTCTTAGAGAGTTATTGGCACTTGCTCCTCCAACGATTGCAAAAGTGGTAGGTGGATTTGTTTTAAAATATTTTTTGAGTTTCATCAAAATATGCTCTATCGCTGTTTTTTGAAAAGATGCAGAGATATCAGCTATGGTAGTTTGCGTAATATTGTCATTTTCTTCCTCTTTTAAAATAGCCAATCGAACTGCATTTTTAAGCCCACTATAACTAAACTCAATCTTTGGAGATTGCCGTAAAGGTATAGGTAAAATATACTTCGAATCATCGCCATTGAGTGCATACTTTTCTATCACGGGACCACCTGGGTAGCCTAATTTGAGCATTTTGGAAACTTTATCAAAACTCTCTCCAAAACTATCATCTATGGTACTTCCTATAACTTTCATATCATTTAATCCCTTGGCTTCGATGATCTGTGTATGACCTCCCGAAACGAGTAAAATAGTACATGGAAAACTCGACTCTTTTTCGATAAAAAGTGAATAGATATGCCCTTTGAGATGATTGACTGCAATAAGTGGTATATCCAGACTAATAGCAAGTGCTTTTGCCATAGTAACACCTTCTGTGAGTGTTACACTCAGCCCTGGGGCATTTGTCACAGCAATTGCTTTTAAATCTTTAAAATACACCGTACACTCCTCTAAAATCTTGGGTAAAGCTTCTATATGCAATCGTGCTGCTAGCTCAGGTACCACACCACCATACACACTATGCTCTAACTCTTGAGATATCTTTTTGTGATAAATGAGTTTTTTACTTTTTATATCGGTTATGGCAATACTACTATCATCACATGATGATTCGATGCTTAATATCATCTATTGATTCTCTCTTTCTATCCAGTCAACTGCACACGATAAGGGACCATATCCACTATCTGCATTGATATGACCTGCATTTTCTAATATTTTGAGTCCTATATTTAATTCACTTTGCAACTCAATAGCCTCATCTACACTCAAATAAATATCATTTGTACTTCCAACCATAATAATCTCTTTGGATTTAAGGTTTTTTGGAAGAGGGTAAGGGAAAAAACTTTGTAACTCTTCTATATCACAGTTTTTTCGTACAGGAGCTACGAGCATCAATTTTTCTATCTCTTTAATATCATAAGTATCAACAAAATGAAACCATAATATATTTGCAAGGGAGTGACAAGCTACAATATCTGGCTGAAATCTTTCAAACTCATCTTTTAAAACAGCCAACCAATCATCTAAATTTGGCAAATCTCTTTGTGGAAATTTTGGAAAAGAGACCTCATAATTTAATTTGAGAAGTTCTTGTTGTAACCACGCTTGCCAATGAGGCTCATCACTTCCACCCCAGCCATGAAGTATTAACACTTTTTTCATTATTTCAAACTCCTTACACATCTTACATATTTTGGATAGGTTCTATTTTGATAATATATTGCACCACTTTTGAAATATACATAATATCCATAGGTTCCAAAATTTCTTTTCCATGTTCTATCCTGTGACCAATAATCATCTCTTAGTACAAATTTAAATGCTTTATTGATCATAAGCTCTGCTCGTGTTCTTTTACGATCTATGATTGTTTCATACTCTTTGACTGTAGGGAGTCGCCAATCACTGAACCCTTTTAAATTTAACTTTTCACAATACTCAATAGAATGATCTTGTGTAAGTAAAATTTTACTATTTTCTCGTGTATCTTGCCACATAAGTTTGTTTTGATCATCAATAATCGAATCACCACTTCGTGTAAGTTTTGAAGCGGAGACAAACAATGCAAAGAGAGCTAGAAACGTTATAACTTTCATACTAAATCCTTTATGATTTTATCATGTACTTTTTTCTTTCAAGGGTATCAATAACTTTGGTATCTAACACTTGAATAGTGAGTTGTGAATCTTCTAAAAACACAAGTCCAACTAACTCTTTTGGTTTCTTTTCTTCTGTATGTAGAGCTGTATGTTTTTTCCACTCTTCAAGTTTTTCTTCATAAATATCTACTAGTTTATCTTCTTGATGTTTTCTTTCCAAAACCAAAGCAATTGTGATAATAAGAAGCATTATAAAAGGTATAGTCATATCACCCATTTGCAAAAATTCTTACTTTTTTATCTATTTCAAATATATCATCAATAGTATTAATTTTTGTGTCATGAAAATAATTAATTGCTTTTATTGAGGTATCTGCAATATCTAGAAATCCTATCTTTCCATTTAAAAAGCGTTCAACTGCGACCTCATTTGCCGCATTTAAAACCACTCCTAAGTTATCATTGTGCAAAATTTCATCTTTTATTTCCCATATATTATATCGGGAGGTTTCTATCTTTTTAAATTCGAGATTTTGAAGTTTGAGAAGATCTATAGGTTCTAAAATGGGTGTTTCAACCTTACCCATAAGTGCATAAGAGATAGGGAGTTGCATATTTGCATTGGCTAGATGTGCGGTTGTACTCCCATCGATAAAATTTACCATAGCATGAATGATTGATTTTGTTTCGATAATGGCATCACAAGCTGTAGTATCAAAAAGCCATCGAGCCTCTATGAGTTCAAAAATTTTATTGGTCATGGTCGCACTATCTATAGTGATTTTATTTCCCATAGACCAGTTTGGATGAGCGAGTGCTTCTTCTATGGTGACTGTTTGGAGTTTTTGTAAGGGATAATCTCGAAAACTTCCACCAGAAGCTGTGATAGTCAAACTCTCAACAGTTTTCTCTTTGTCCATCAAATACCACAAACCAAAATGTTCACTATCAATAGGTGTGATATGCGATGTATCAATAAACTTTCCAGCAACAACCAAAGACTCTTTATTGGCTAAAGCAACTCTTTTACCACATTCTATGGCTTTTAGAGTTGGCTGTAAACCAAAAAAACCAACCAAAGCATTGACAACCAAATTTGAGGTAGCATTTTCAATTGCATCCAAAATAGCCTGTTGTCCATAGGATACATTGAAGTGATTCACTTTATGTATATCCTCTTGACGTGCAATAATGACATGTTTTGGAGAAAAATTTTGAAGCTGTTGATTTAAAAGGTCTATATTATTTCCAGCCACAAGAATCTCAATATCAAGAGCAAATTTTTGAGCAATAGCTAAAGAATTTACCCCAATAGAGCCAGTACTTCCTAAAACTATCAAGCAAATAACCTCAATAACACAAGCATAATAATACCCCCAAATAGATATCCATCAGTTCTATCCAAAATACCACCATGCCCTGGTAAAATATCACCGCTATCTTTGACATCAGCTTCTCTTTTGAGATAACTTTCAAATAAGTCACCAAATACAGAAGCGACTGCGACAAGTAGTGATATAAACAATCCTAGGACAAGTCCAATCTCATCAGGGACAAAAATCATACCAAAAATAGCAGCAGTTACGATACCACCTGCTACACCTTCAAGTGTTTTATTTGGACTTGTTTCACAAAATTGCGTTTTCCCAATACTTTTCCCTACAAGATATGCTCCAACATCCGTACCAGCAACAACAAATACAAGCCAGATTAAAGCGTCTATCCCAAATGAAGCATAGAGAGAAAATAAAAATAAAAATGAAGCGATAGGATACATAAGTGGTAAAAATAATTGAGTATTAAACTTTTTAGTGTAGGCTAAAATTGAAGCAAAAATAACCCCTACAACAAATACTAAATCTTCTGGTTTTGGATAAAAATAGGCTACAATCCAAATAATTACTGCATAAAGATATATTTTGTCATCATCTATTTTAAATAATTGAAGAGCTTCTTTGACTGCAATAAGCATAAATATTCCAAAAAATAGCCATGTTAATGCAATAGAATTAATATAGCCTATTGTTAAAAAGAATGCTAGTAAAACAATTCCTGTTTTTGCTCTTGTTCCTGTAAATGTTTCCCACATTATAAATCCTCAGTAATTTTTTTATTTATTATACAAAATTTATAGTAAATTGTTAATTACTTTTAATTTTTTTGGATTTACTGGAATAGAGACAAGCTTATCAAAGTCAAAATGTGATTAAAAAAATCAAAATAATATTAAATAATAAGTTATAGTATTGTAATATACCAAATATGTATTATAGAGAATTAAGGGTGATAAAATGGTAACAAATGAGAGATTGAAAGATATATTAATAAAGTATCTAAACTTAGAAGATATTACATCGGATGAGATTGAGGATAATGATCCATTATTTGGTGATGAAGGGTTAGAGCTTGATTCTGTAGATTCTATTGAGTTGGTTTTGGCTGTAGAAAAAGAGTTTGGTGTAAAAATAAATGACTCTAAACAGTATGATACTATCTTTGCTTCAATTAATAATTTGGCAAAATATATAAATGAGTCGATTGATTCTTGAGTACAATGAAAAAAAATAAAGTCTATGTAACACAATCAGCAAGTATAAGTGCTGCTGGTTTAGATAATAATACTTTATTTCAAAATATTTTAGATTCCTATTCTGGAATTCAACAAAAAGAAAATTATTTTCAAGATTTATCTCCTGCAATTGGTTTGATTCAATCAAATAATACTTTTTATGAAAATTTGTATTTACAGATTCAGGAGGTAATAGATAAAAGTAATTTAGAAAATTTTTCTGAAACTATTTTGATCATAGGCTCTTCTGTTGGAGGGATGAATCATACAGAAAATTTATTTTTACAAACAAAAGATTATACTAAAATAGAGCCAAATTTACATAATATTAATGCTATATTTTATCTTATCGAAAAAAAGTTTTCTTTTCAGGATTGTATCTCTTTTTCAACAGCATGTACATCAAGCGGTAATGCAATAGGATATGCATATGAATTACTTTCAAAAGGGATCTATAAAAATGCTTTAGTTGTAGGGATAGATCAAATATCACAAACTACTGTGGGTGGTTTTTTGTCTTTGGGTGTTTTATCCTCAAATCCTTGTAAACCATTTGATACTAAAAGAGATGGGATGAATGTAGCCGAAGCGATAGCTACTTTACTTTTACAAACAGAATCAAATGAAAAATGTGTAGAGGTGTGTGGTGTTGGATATAGTTCTGATGCCTATCATATGACACATCCTCATCCTAATGGTTTAGGGGCTCAAAAGTCTATGAATAATGCTTTGAAATCTACTGGTTTAGGAGCAAAAGATATTCAATATATTAATGCACACGGAACAGGTACTCAAGCCAATGATGAAGCTGAAGCAAATGCAATAGCGAGTATTTTTGGAGCAGATGTTTATGTGAGTTCTACAAAATCAATCACAGGACATACTTTGGGAGCGGCGAGTGCTTTGGAAGCGGTGATATGTTCTTTAATTTTGGAGAAACAAATTATACCTCAAAGTACCGCCTTAGAGACTCAAGAAAATGAAAACATTACATTATCCAAAGACAATATTCAAACAAAAATCAAGTATGTGATGAGTAACTCTTTTGCATTTGGTGGTAATAACTGTAGCCTTATTTTGGGGGCTGTAGTATGAAAATCAATTTAGAGATACTTGACGTGGCTTTTGTTATGGATAAAAAAGAGATCCAAGAACTCAAAACAAAAGAACTTATTCCAAAAATGGTAACAAGAAGGCGATTGACACGAGCTGCAAAAATAGCAATATATCTTGCAAATGAAGTAGATTATTCAGATGAAAGAATAGTATTTGGGAGTAGTTTTGGAGAACTTTTAGCGACACAAACAATTTTAAATTCTATATCTGAAGAGGAAAAAATAAGTCCTACTCACTTTCAAAATTCTGTGTACAATACAGCTATTTCGTATTTATCAATTTTATCCAATAATACAAATGAGATAGTTACAATATCAAGTGGAGATAATACCTCTTTAAATATTTTAAAAGCTGGTGCAGTAAAAGCTTTAGATGGAGATGAGTTATTACTTATGGGGATAGAAACATTAAATATTCCTTTTATTGAGGATATTAATAGTTGTATAGATTATTTGGAGTGTGGCGTGGCTTTACGGGTAAAAATGACTTGTGAACTTGCAAATATGAAGCTATATGATACAAATAGGCTACATATTCCTAAATCTTTAGTAGAGCTTTTTAATATTGCAGATAATTATACTGCAGAAAATAAAAATATTGTGGAAATTAACGTATGAACTTACCCCATTTAGCTCCTCTTATTTTTGCAAAAGAGATACTTTTTTTGAGTGAAAAAAAAGCAAAAATACGTTGCGAATTTGACACTCAACCATCATTAGCTATGTTTATAGAGGCTTCAGCACAATCAAGTGCCGCTTTTTTTCAAGAGGGTGGATATACAGTAGGCTATCTAGTCACTGCTAAAAATATACAGTGGATGAACAAGTCAGAAGATACACAATTTATAATTACTTTAGATCTTGAAGTAAGTTTTGAGAGTATGAGTAATTACAGTTTTATTGCTACAAACATAACTGAACAAAAAACTATTTGTTCAGGTGAGTTTACTATCTCTATTCAATAGTTTTAAAAGAAGAGGAGCCATGAGTGTTTAATATAAATAATCTTTATACTATTATAAGTAAAAGTGAAAATAAAATAGTGATACAATTATCAGATGAACATCATGCCATTTTTCAAGCACATTTTCCTAAGAATGCTTTATTGCCTGGGTTTTGTCATATTGAAATTTTAGCAGAAATTTTCTCTGATGAGGTTGAAAAAGTCGCTTTATTAAAATTGCGACAAAAAACAGTTCCAAATGAAGAGATAGTCTATACGATTATAAATAGTGAAAAGAGAAGAAAAATAAAAATTTTAGATAAAACAGAAAAATTAATAGGAACAATTTCGTATGAGTATAAGTAGTATAGTAATCATTCCCACATATGATAATCCTAAAACTATCAAACAGGTAGCTTTTGATGTGATTGAAAATGGGTATAAATTAATTATCATCGATGATGGTTCTGCTATTTCTGTTGAAAGTTTATTTACACAAGATGAGCTCAAAAATATAATTATTGTAAAACATTCTACAAATCAAGGAAAAGGGCAAGCGATTATTACAGGAACTCAAAAAGCAAGAGAGTTAGGATATACGCATGTTGTAAGTATAGATGGAGATGGACAACACCTTGCATCACAAATACAATATCTACTTGAACTCAATCCAGCTGATGATATTATTATTGGAGCTAGAAATTTTGAAATTATGAATATTCCAAATGGTTCCAAATTTGGAAGATGGTTTAGTAACTTTTGGGCATGTTGGGATACTGGATTTGAGATCACTGATTCATTATCTGGTTTTCGTATATATCCTATCTCTATACTTGATTTGGATATCAAAACTACTCGTTTTGATTGGGAGATGGAAGTTTTAGTACGCCATGCAGATGCTGGTAAAAAAATAGAAGAGGTAGTAATCGAGTGTTATTATCCTACTGCAGAAGAAAGAGTAAGTCACTTTAGAAAATTTTCTGATACGATGGCAATAGTATGGGTTCATATTCAAATCCTTCCTTTTAAATGGCCACGGTTTATTTGGGGAAAAATAACGAATTGTAAAAAATAAAAATTTATGAAAACAAAACAAAGAGGAAGTGGCTGGAGTATTGGTGCTGTATTTAGTTTATATAAAATATTTGGGTATAGATTTATTTATATACTGATGTATCCTGTAACTTTTTTTTATTTTTTATTTGCTTCAAATGTAAGAGAATCTCTCAAAGAATATTATTTGATTATAAATAAACCATTTTCAAATACTCTTTATTTTGAGCATTTACGGATATTTGCAAACTGTATGGTGGATAGATTTATCACAAAACTCACACAAGAAGAGTATTTTTTTGAAAATGAATCAAAAAAAACTATGTCAAAACTTTTGAAAGAAGGCTGTATCGTTTTACATTCACATTATGGGGGATGGGCGGCGTCAGCTAATAATGATACAAAAGATATTACAAATAGAGTAAATATAGTGATGCAAGAAGCGTTACTTGAGAGTATTAAAAGCATAGAAAATTCTAAAGAAACAGAAGAAAATTTAAATATTATAGATCTCAATAAAGGTGGCATAGCAGTTTCAATTGAGATAGCAAATGCACTGATGAACAATGAAATAGTGGCTATTATGGGAGATCGTGCATCAAATACAAAAGCAGAGATAGAGATTGATTTTTTTGGTAAAAAAGCAAAATTTAATAAAAATCCATTTCAAATAGCGTATAAAGTAAATAAACCTATTTTGGTCTATTTTGTAGTATTTCAATCTATGAAAAAATACAAAATAGAGTATAAAAAAATAGAATTAGATAAAAACTTACAAGAGAAAGAAGCAATTTTACTTGCAATGAAAATATATATAGATATGTATGAAAAGATCATAAAAAACAATCCAAATCAATGGTTTAATTTTTATGATTTTTGGAAAAAATAAGGAAACAATATGGGAGAAAAAATGAGATTAAACATAGATAAGAGACATATTACATTAGAAGAGATTAGTAGTGCAGAAGGTATAGAGATATCAAAAGATGAAAAGTTTACTACATTTATACACCATACTCATGATTTTATGATGGATACTATCAAGCAAGGGAAACCTATCTATGGTATCACTACTGGATATGGAGATGCGGGTAGAAACTATGTAAATTATGATGATGCTGCAAAATTACAAACAAATCTTTTCAGGTTTCATGGTTGTGGTATTGGGATAAATTTAAGTTATGAAGTGTGTCGATATGCTGTGATTTGTAGAACAATCTCATTGAGTAAAGCACGATCTGGGGTATCTTTAAATCTTTTACATAGACTTGAGATGTTAATCCAAAAAGATATTATTCCTGTTATTCCATCACAAGGTTCAGTGGGTGCGAGTGGTGACTTGACACCATTGTCTTATATTGCGGCTGTTGTTGCAGGGGAGAGGGAAGTATATTATAAAGGTGAGATAAAAGATGTGATGGAAGTGTATAATGAGCTTAATATCACACCGTATGAATTTGAACCAAAAGAAGCACTAGCAATTATGAATGGGACTACTATTATGAGTGCAATAGCACTTAAAGCAATAGAAGAGTTTGAAATTATTTTGGATTCTATGGAATCGTATGTAGCTGGTATGTTTGAAGTTTTATTAGGGGATGATACACCAGTAGCTGATTTTGTACATGATTCAAAACCATTTTCAGGTCAGATAAAATCTGCAAAAAATATACAAAATAAAATCCAAGGCTCAAAACTCACTCACGGTAGAGATGGAAGATATGATAAGTTTTTTGCTGATAATAATTTAAATATCCAAGATACATATTCTATGAGATGTGCACCTCAAGTATTAGGTGTGATTAGAGATAATTTGGATATATCTAAAAATTGGGTCGAAACAGAGATAAACTCTGTAAATGATAATCCTCTCATTGATGGGGAAAATCAAAAGATTTATACTTCTGGTAATTTTTATGGCGGATATGTAGCCCATGCTATGGATACACTGAAAATTTGTGCTGCGAATTTAGCAGATCTACTTGATAAAGAGTTTGCATTATTGGTTGACCATAAATTTAACCGTGGTTTGGGTGAAAATTTAAAACTTTCAAAAGAGCCATTTTTTCACGGATTTAAAGCGATGCAAATTTCATTGAGTTCACTTAGTGCTGATGTAATTAAAAACACAACAGCAGCTTCTATCCACTCACGACCAACAGAATCACTGAACCAAGATAAAGTATCTATGGGGACAACAGCTGCGATTGATTTTGCTAAAATGATGCCTGATCTACACAATATGCTTTCGATTGCTTTTATAGGTATGGCACAAGCTGTGGATATCAGAGGAGAAAGTGAAGTGTCTCCATATTTGAGTAATATTTATAAAGAGATACGAAAAGTAGCGGAACCACTCTATGAAGATAGAAGAATGGACGGTGATATCAAAAAAGTCAAAATAGTTTTACAAGATGCAAAATTAGTATAAAAGAGAATTTATGGAACAAAAAAAAGTATTAGTCACGGGAGCAACTGGCTCTATTGGGGAAGCTATTGTAAAAGAGTATGCACGAAATGGGTATTTTGTATATATACATTACAATAGCAATCAAAAGAAAGCACAGATCCTTTTAGATGAGATAAAAAATGGAGAGTTGATCACTTTTGATATGAACGATAAAAATTCTATCAAATCAACACTCGAAAATATATCTGTAGATGTGCTTATTAATAATGCAGGAATCATCAAAGATAATCTATTTTTCTTTATGGAAGATGAACAGTGGGAAGATGTGATCAATACAAATCTAAACGGACTTTTTTATATTACAAAAATGATATCAAAAAATATGATGATGAATAAAAAAGGAAGTATAGTTAATGTAGCTTCTATCTCTGGAATTTGTGGAAACTCTGGGCAAGCAAATTATTCTGCTTCAAAAGGGGGAGTGATTGCTTTTACAAAAACTCTTGCGATTGAGCTAGGAAGATACAATATACGAGTCAATGCAATAGCTCCAGGAATTATAGAATCTGAGATGTGTGAGAATCTTCCAAATACAAAAGAGCTCAAAAAAACAATACCATTAAAAAGATTTGGGAAAGTGGATGAGGTAGCAAAATGTGCCTATTTTATGGGAGTAGATGCTACATATGTGAGTGGTGAAGTACTCAATATATCTGGTGGTATGGTACGATAAATTTATGCGTATGATTCTCTCTATTTTATATGCACCATGTGTTTATTTTGCACTTAAATATTTTGGTATTGCTATGGACGAAGTGTTGTATATGAAAGCGTTTCCTTTATTGTTATCTGTAAGTATCACATTTTTGATGATAGTTTCTTATAGTAAAAAAAAGTCGATGATTTTGTATTTTGCTCAAAAATTTTCAAAAGTAGATATATCTGAAGATGAGAAAGAATATATACATAACTCCACACTTTTTTGGATAGCGGTAAGTTGTATCAATGTTTGTATTCATACCTTTGTATTTTTTGATATAGATGAAAAAATATGGGTGTTTTATAGCTCTATAGGCTGGTATTTTTTATTTTTGGTAGCAGGAATGTTTCAGTTTTTACATAGAAAATTTATTTTTTTTAAGGATAAGAATGTTTAAAATAGTAAGTATGATGATTTTTTGTATGATGGTTTCAAATGCTTCCATTATTCATTTCGAAGAAGAAAAATATATTGATGTGTTGGGAAATAGTATCCGAAAAAAAGGAACTTTAGAGTTTGCACAAGATACTATAAAACTTCAATATCAAAATTCAAATCGAGTTTTGATCTACAAAGATGATAACTTACAAATACAAATAGATGATGAGATACAAAATATTAACCTGAACAATCAAATAGCACTCAAAATGCTTTTTTTGCTGATGCAGGCGATTTATACGAATGATATAGAGATGATAAAAGAGTATTTTTTTATACAAAAAGAGAATGATACGACGCTTTTAACACCAAAAGAAAATATCAAAAATTATATACTTTCTGTAGAATTTAAAAAAAATACACAACTAGAGTTTATAAAAGTGTCTATGCGAAATAAAAATATTATCACTATACGGGAACTTGATGATTAAATATTTTAATTATCTTTTTTTTGTTTTATTATTAATAATTACATTTACTCTTGAGACAAATAAAAAAATATCGACAAATTTATATGCGATGTTGCCTGATTCTGAACAAAAAGAGTTGGTTGAATCATTTTTAAAATTTGACTTACAAAAGAAAATATTTTTAGCTGTAAAAGGTGATGATAAAAAGTCTTTAGAAATACTCCGAGATATAGAGAAAGAGATTGTAAAAATTGAGGGGATAGAGTTACAAAATCTCACACAAAATAGTAAACTTTTAGAATATCAAAAAAAATATAAAATGTATTTTGATACATTAAACACAGAAAAAATAAAAACTTTAAATGTACAAAATGCTCTTATTCAAACCTATCAGAGTTTATTTGATGGTTTTATAAGTGTGAATATAGATCCAAATGACCCTTTGAAATTGTTTCAAAATAAGCAACAAAATATTTCTACGAAAAATGGCAAATTATTACTAGGGGAGTATGGATATGTGAGTATATTTACACTTTCAAATAAAAAAAACTCTTTACAAAACTATGAAAAAATTTATGATGAGATTAAAATCATTGAAAATAGATACAAAGATATTATTACGTTTTCCTCTTTTTATTATTTTGTTGAAAATTCAAGATATATTAAAAATGACTCTTCACATATAATTATGGGAGCTGGGATACTTTTACTTTTATTGTATGTAGGATTTTTACGCAATATAAATTTACTTTTTAACACTTTGATTACTCTTGGTTCTTCTGCATTATTAGCAACGATTATACTCACTTTTATATATGATGAAATCTCGTTGTTTGTTTTGGTTTTTGGTATTTCTGTGAGTACTATTGCGATTGATTATATGTTTCATCACTATTTTCATAAAAATTATGAGCAAAAACTTGGGTTTAATAGAGAGGTTCTTTTAGGTTTTTTGACTACCTTTGGTGCTTTTTTTATTTTAAGTTTTGTAGATTTTTTACTTATTAAACAAATAACGCAGTTTGCGATGATCTCTCTTTTGTGTTCGTATATGATATTTGCTTTTATTTATACTAAAATTACTTTTAAACAAAATGAATTTTCACTCTTTAGAACATATACTGTTTTTAATAGTAAATATCTTTTAGGTTTTTCTTTGTTAGTCATACTCTATTCATTACAAAATCTTAGCTTTGATTTTAATGTTTTGTCTTTAAACTATGATAATAAATCTTTACAAACAAAAGAACTCTTTTTTAAAGATAATTTGATAGATAAAAAACGACAAGCAGTGTTGATAAAAGCCAATACGATAGATAAATTAATTATCTCTAATGAAACACTACACACAATAGATAATGATTCAAAATCTTCTTTGGATTCATTGATAGGTCAAGAAAAATTTGTGCGAAAAGAAAAGGAGATAGAGTCATTTGATTTTGAAAAAATACGAGAAGATATACAACGCTTCACAACACTTTCTGGTTTTAAAAAAGATGCTTTTACAGATGCGTATAGATATAACTTAGTGATGCCACACTTTACAGATGAAAAATTAAAAGAGTTTGGCATTGGTATAAAAAAGTACAAAAATGAATATATTGCTGTGGTGTATGTTTCTGCATCAAAATTAGATGAGATTTCAGCGTTAGATTTTGTATATTCTGTAAGTCTTAAAAAAATTTTTGAAAAAAATCTAGAAAAAGACTTAGAAAAGATGATACTTTTTGGACTTTTTAGTTTAGGATTTATTTTGATTGTTATTATGAGTATTGCTAAAAAAAAGATGCTGTATGCTTTGAGTTTTATACTTGTGCCGAGTGCTTGTATCTTATTTTATTTGAGTTTTATAGAGATAAATATTTTACATATTTTTATGTTCTTTATTATCACGGCTATTAGTGTAGACTATGCTATTTATTTTACAAAAGACAATAGCCAATCCTCAAAAAAAGCAATACTTTTTTCAGCGTTGAGCTCTTTTGCTGGATTTGGGGTGTTGGTATTTTCTTCAACTCCTTCATTGTATTCTATAGGAAGTGTAGCTACTTTAGGGTTAGTAGCAATTTTAATTTTAATTTTATTTACAAAGGGGAATAATGGATCTCAAAATATTAAATGACAATGGTTCTATCAGTTCACATCAAATAAAAAAAGAGAACTTTTTGGATGAAAATTTGAAAAATAAAGTAGCTTATATCAGTTCAAAGTCAAAAGAACACAATGCTTTAAATATATTTACATCTTATTTTAGTGATGCAAAATCTATTTTATTTGACGAGTCAAATAAACTTTTGGTACAAAAACTCAAAGAGTTAGATATTTGTGAATTGAATACAGGCAAAAAAAAAGAGACTATTTTTGATACAAAAGAGTTTTCTTTTATTTATTTCACGAGTGGAAGCACAGGTGAGAGTACGGCTGCTTTAAAAACAAAAGAAAATATTTTGAGTGAAATAAAAGCATTGAGTATATTACTTGAAAAATATAAGATAAATAAAGTAGTGGTTACTGTCCCTTTTATCCATATTTATGGCTCACTTACGGGACTTTTTTATCCTTATTTTAATGGGATCGATATCGTATTAAGAGAGCATTTTTTGCCCAATGATTTGCTTGATTGTGTAGATGAAAATACATTGGTGGTGACCACCCCTTTGTATATCAAAGCACTCAATAAAATATCTGCACAAAAAGATCTATCCAAAGCACTCTTTTTAAGCTCTACAGCACCCCTTGATCCAAATGATGCAAAAGTATTTAATGAAAAGTTTTCGTGTGATATTATGCAACTTTTTGGTTCAACTGAAACAGGCGGAATAGCATATAAGTTTAATGATGAGTCACTTTGGACACCTTTACAAGATGTACAAATAGAGGTAAATGAAAAAAACGAACTCAAAGTGATATCTCCTTTTGTATCAAAAGAGTTGTATGAAAATGATTTTATAGATACAGATGGTGAAATGCAAACATTTGATTTTATAGAATCTGTTGAAGAAAAATTTAAACTTATAGGGAGAAGTTCTCAGATCTTAAAAATAGCAGGGAAAAGATACTCAACGATTCAAATAGAAAATATTTTGGAAAATCAAGCAGATATAGAAAAAGCTTTAGTTTATGTAAAAAATGATAAAAACTCTTTGCGAGGGGAAGTTTTGGATGTGACTCTTGAAACACATGAAAAGTTTACAGCTAAAGAGATAAAAAAAATACTCCAATCACAACTATCAAATCTCAAATTTCCTATGGATTTGCAGTGTGTAAAAAAAATACCTGTGTCTAGTGTGGGTAAAAAACTACGGGTAAATGTATAAAAATGGCGATTAAGATACAGTCACTCACAAAATCATACGGCAAACAAAGCGTTTTGGAAAATCTGAATCTACATATAAAAGAGGGTGAAATATTTGGACTCTTAGGATCAAATGGAGCTGGTAAAACTACTCTTATCTCTATTTTAAACTATTTAGAATCTAAAGAGAGTGGAGATATCACAATTCTTGAAAAAGAATACGATACAAATAAAGCGTACATTCAATCAAACTCTAGCTATATCCCTCAATCATATGCTTTTTATCCTGAGCTTACAGCGTATGAAAACTTAGAATTTTTTGCAGCTTTATATAAAGTACAATCTCAAGAGATAAAAGAAAAAATACAAGAAGCTCTAAAAATGACCGCTTTAGAAAAATACAAAAATACAAAAGCAAAAGAGTTTTCAGGTGGATTAAAAAGGCGACTCAATATCGCCATAGGACTTTTGAATAATCCAAAAATTTTATATCTTGATGAACCAACAGTAGGTATAGATCCACAATCACGAAAATATATACTTGATATTATAAAAGATATCAATAAAACACAAAATACAACTATAGTATATACTTCTCACTATATGGACGAGATAGAGTATTTATGTGATGAGATTGCTATATTGGATGAAAAACATATCGTTAAAAAAGATACAAAACAAAATCTTTTAGATGAAAATGGATTGGTAACAATACAAATAGAAGATGAAACTATAAAAATTAATACACACAATGGATATGAAGAGTTTACAAAATGTATTGTAGCTTTAGAAAAGGAAAATCAAAAAATACTTTCTATAAATTACGGCAATAAAAGTTTAGAAGAGATGTTTTTAAAAATAACCAAACAAGATTTGAGAGATTGATGTTTTTATATATATTAAAAAAAGAGTTTTTATTGGTTTTTAGAAATATGCACGCATTACTTGTACTTTTTGTGATGCCGAGTGCTTTTATCATCATAATGTCACTTGCTTTACAAAATACATATTCCAATAAAATAGATGTAAAATTTAAAGTTTTGGTTTCTAGTGACAATGAAAGTAGATCAGTAAAAGATTTACTTTTTAAACTGGAAACTAATAATTTTTTTGAGATACACTATGCTAATGGTGTGGTAAAAGATGAGAATAGTTTGTATAAAAAAGGCTATGATTATTTAGTATACATTCCAAATAATTATTTAAAAAGTATTCAAAATAATAGTGATCTACAAATAGATATATATTCTAAACCTGAAAGTTCGATTCAAAATATCAATCTCTTAAAAAATTTACTCAGTTCAAATATCAGTAAACAACTTATCAAAAATCTATTGATTCAACTCGATGTAGATACTACTCAAACAAAAGATTTTTATAATAATATACAACATCATTATATATCCAAAGAAAATAGTTTTCAAATGACATCGGTACAGCAAAGTGTCCCTGCTTGGCTTATCTTTTCTATGTTTTTTATACTTATTCCTATTTCAAACACTTTTATCAATGAAAAAAACTTTGGAACATTACGAAGAATAAAAAGTATAGATGTTTCGATGTTTCCAATCCTTTTAGGGAAAGTTATCCCTTATTATATTATAAACTTAGTACAAGTATCTTTTATGATACTTGTAGGGATGTTTTTGATGCCTCTTTTAGGGACAGATGCTTTACAAATACAAGGTAATTTTGGATTGATATTTATAGTAGCTTCGAGTGTTTCTTTGGCTGCTATATCGTTTGCTTTGGTTATAGCTAATGTTGCTCAAAAAAGTGAAGATGCTACATCTATAGGGGGAATATCCAATATTATTTTGGCAGCACTTGGAGGTATAATGGTCCCCAAATTTATAATGCCTGAAAAGATGCAAGAGATATCAGAACTCTCTCCTATGTCGTGGGCTTTGGATGGATTTTTGGAAGTGTTTGTCAATGGTGGAACATTTACAGATATACAAAGTTCAATTTTTAAACTAAGTATTTTTGCTATACTGTGTTTTATAATTGCATATATATTATTACAAAGGAAAAGATAAAATGATTGGTTCTAAAGATGATACATTAAAATTAGCCTTAAAACAGCTGATAATAGATGAGTGTGAAAAAGAGATAGAGGTAGATGAAGTTAGTGATACAGAGGTGTTATTCAGCCCTGAGTCAAAACTGGAGCTAGATTCTATGGATGCTTTACAAATCTCTATGGCTTTACAAAAAGAGTATAATATTGTAGTAACTGATAGTAAAAAATTGAGAAAAGTGATGGTTTCTATTAATACCTTAGCTGATTTTGTACAGCCTGAATAAAATGAAAAATGATTGTTATATTATAGGGAAGTCTTTGGTGTGTAGTTTGGGGAGTACTCAAGAGCAGATTACAAATACACTCTTTAATTTAAATCAAGAAAATTATGAAGATTTTTTGCAAGAAAAATTTAGAAAAAAAGCTTTTTATAGTATTGAAGAGTTTCCTGAAAAGGTAGACAGTAGATTTTTTGATATTTTAAAAAAAGTTATCGATGATGTTTTAAAAGATGCTTGTTTAGATTTGAAAGAAAAAGAAGATTTGCATATATTTATAGGTTCTACCTCTATGGGTGTTTCCATCAATGAAGAACAAAACAAAAGACATTTTGTCAATGATAGTGAAAAGGAATTGTCAAATATTGGCTATGGATTTATTGGGAATTTTGTTGAAGAGTATATAGGGAGCAAACAGAAATCTTTGTTATTTTCAACAGCATGTACTTCAAGTATAAATGCTTTGTCATATGCTGCTCAACTTATCAAGCATAAGAAGATAAAAAAAGCACTCATCATTGGGATAGAACTTTTTAATAAAAGTACTTTTAATGGTTTTGGCTCTTTTATGTTGTTATCGCAAAATAAGGTTTATAGACCCTTTGATAAACGAAGTGATGGTATTATTTTGGGGGAGGGGTGTTCTGCTGTGATAGTGAGTTCTGAAAGAAAATCTGATGATGATTTTCGATATCTCTCTTCTGCTAATATATGTGATAATTTTTCTGATACTAGTAGCGACCCTTCTGGCGAACCAATTGTTCAAACATTAAAAAAAACACTCGAAAATGCAAATATAAATTTAAAAGATATAGATTTAATAAAAGCACATGCAACAGGAAGTGAAAACAATAATCTTTCTGAATCAAATGCACTTACAAAACTATTTAGCAGTCAAAAGATAAAAGTGGATGTAACTGCACTCAAACCTTATATAGGACATACATTGGGAGCTTGTGGTACCAATGAGCTTATCGTACTTTTATATTGTATTCAAAAGGGATTTTTCCCTGCTTGTTTAGGTTTTGAGTATCCTATAGATAATCTTAGCTTTACCCCTTTAGTACACCATAAAAATATATCCAACAAAGTGACAGTATTATTAAATTTTGTTGCTTTTGGTGGCAATAATAGTTCTTTCATCTTTACAAATAAGAGTCACAATGTACATCCATAAAACATACTCTATAAATAATAAGATACAAGATGTCAAAATATATAAAAATGCACTCAAACAGATAGCAAAACTTAATCTAAGACGATCTAGTAAACTCAATGTAATGGCGATTTTAGGGGCGTTAAAGTGTGTAGATCAAAGTATATTGAGTATGAATACTGGTATTTATGTATGTAGTGAATATGGCTCTATTTTAAGTGTAAAAAAAGTTTTAGAAGAGTTATCAATCGAAGATATGATTATGCCTTTTGATTTTTTAAATATCAATACAAACAATGCAAGCTTTTATGTTTCACAAGCGTTGAGATCGAACGGAAAAAATATGGTACTTACTAGTGATAATTTATCATTTGAAAAAGGACTTGATCTTGCACTGTTTGATTTAGAAATAGATGAGGTACAAGATCTATTGATAGGGAAAGTTGATGAGTCATTATCTGGTATAAAAGAACATAATAAATACATCTCAAATCCACAAAATTTACCCTCAAATGATTATAGCGGATGGCTGTATATAAATAAAAGTAAAGAAAACGCTTTGTGTAAAATAGAACTAGTAGAAAGTTTTGATTGTTTAAATGATTTAAATGAAAAAATAAAGTCTTTAGAGTACAAGAGTGTTTATCTCAATCAATTTGCGAAAATAAAACTAGATAAAATAAATGTGAATACAAACAAAATAGTGGAAACAAAAACGTTAAATACTATGGAATATATTATTGATTTTATTAGAGGTGAGAAAAAAAGTATATTATTTGTTTCTTTGGATGAAAAAGAGAAAGGGATAATTATTTATATAAGAAGATAAAACACATGGAAAATTTCCATGTATTTATATTATTCAATAGCATCTAATTCAAACTGAATTGCTCTATCAAGATTTGCAATCCATGAGTTATAGTTTTTATGTATAGTATTTTTTTCTGCATCATATTTTAAGTTTTGACTATTTACATAGTTTATAGAATAACTTTTTGCATTATATGTAATTTTTACAACTGCTGTATGTTTTCCTCTTACATTGATACTTGCTTTTGCTTCACCATTTTTAATCTTTTTAACATTCCACCCACGAGTTCTTCCTGCTGCTTTGATTGCTTTAAAAATCTCATCGTTAGAAACTTTTTTAGTCATTGGAAAAGGTGCGTCAACAACATTATATACTGCTGTACTTCTACATCCTGTCATAAATAAAACACCAACCAACAAAATAGCACTTAAACTTATTAATTTTTTCATAATTAATACTCCTTTTATAAATTTTACTTATTATAAAATATTAAACTTTAATTATAATTAAAGTTTAAATTATTGAATAAGGTATATATCTCCAAGTCTATCACCATCATTTGGCATAGTTGTCCACTCCGCTGTATCTCTTGCTAATCTTTTGACTGTACCACCTAAAACAGCACATGAACTTTTATAAGCTCCAAAAAAACCACCACCAGATTTTCTAGCTGCTTTAAATGAGTAAGTTTTTCCATTTTCTTTTAAAGTACCTGAAATACTTACAAATTTTCTATGACCAATAAAGGCATTTCCTTCACTGACAGCATTGTCTATTGTAAGATCTAATCTATTTGCTTTTGATTCTTTCTTTGATACAACTACAAAATTAATATTATTTTTTGCACCAAATATTTTTAAATAATCTATAATTTGGTTATTTAAATTACACTCTTTTTTAATAGCTGGATTAATTTTTGATTCATTTGCAAATCGAGCACTACTACTAATATAAATTGTTTTAGCATCTACACCTGCTACTGGTGTGTTTACTTGTGATCCATTTGAACCACATCCTGTAATAAATAAAACAGCAGTAAGTACTACGCTACTTAAACTAATCAATTTTTTCATAATTGATACTCCTAATGTAAATTTTATATATTATAAAAGTATTGAACTTTAGATTAGTTGAATATTAAATATTTTTTTAAAATTTAAAAATAATTATTCTCTAATTTAAAGTGCAATTTATTGAAATTAAACTAAAATAACAAAAAGATAGGTTCTAAATAATTGAAAAATAAAAATATATTGGTTGTTTCTTATTCTCAAAGTGGTCAGTTAGATGCTATTTTAAAGTCTTTGCTTTCCCCTTTATACGAAAGCGATACCATCAATATAGTACATAAATATATTTCTCCAAAGATTGTCTATCCATTTCCTTGGAGTTTTATGAAGTTTATGGATCTGTTTCCTGAGTGTGTATATCTTGACCCTTGTGAAATAGAAAATATAGAAAATGATGAGATAGAGTATGATTTGATCATTTTAGCATATCAAGTATGGTTTTTATCCCCTTCTATTCCTATGACATCATTTTTAAAATCTGAGTATGCTCGGAAAAAGTTGTCTCATAAGCCTGTCATTACACTTATTGGGTGTAGAAATATGTGGATTATGGCACAAGAAAAAATGAAGAGTATGTTGAATGATATTGGTGCAAAATTGATTGATAATATTGTGTTGATAGATCAAGGAAATTCTCTTGCAACATTTATCACAACTCCTCGATGGATGTTCACGGGTAAAAAAGATTCTTTGTGGAAAATTTTTCCAAAAGCAGGAATAAGTGATGAAGATATTCGTTTTTCTAGTAGATTTGGCAAAGCTATTTTAAAAGGTTTACTTGAAAATAAAAAACAAAATAACACCTCATTTTGTCATGGATTAGGTGCTGTTTGTGTCAATGAAAAACTTATTAGAAGTGAACAAATTGGGATAAAAAGTTTTCATATATGGGGCAAAATTATACGAAAAATTGGAAAAGTAGGAGATATAAAAAGAAAACCTATTGTATTATTGTATTTATTTTTTTTAATTCTTATGATAATAACAGTAGTCCCTATAAATATGATTGTACAAACAATTAATAGAAAGATAAATAAAAATAAAGTGAATTTACAAAAAGAATATTATGAACTCCCCTCTGGAAGTTCAAGAGAAAGAATAAAGGAATTTTCCCAAAATGAATAATGTTTATATAAATGATGTACAAAAGTTTATGCCAAATGAGCCAGTAACCAATAAAAATATCGAAGAGTATTTAGGATATATAGGTGGTAAGAGGTCAAAAGTAAAAAATATAGTTTTACGAAGTAATGGTATCAAATCACGATATTATGTATTAGAAAAAGGGACACAAAAACCTTTGTTTACAAATGCTCAATTGTGTGCGAATGCAATCAATAAATTAGTTACTAACAGAGATGACTTTTCTTTAGACGATATAGAGTGTTTATCGTGTGGTACAACATCTCCAGACCAACTAATGCCAGGTCATACACTTATGGTACAAGGAGAATTGAAAATAGATGGTATCGAAACCCTTTCCGCTTCAGGTATTTGTTTGAGTGGTGTCAATGCATTGAAATATCTCTATTATGGTATAAAGTCAGGAGAGATATCTACAGGTGTATCGTGTGGTTCGGAGGCTGCCTCACCTATATTGTGTGCAAGAAATTTTAAAAAAGAATCAGATCATCTCATTGAAGAGTTAGAAAAAAACAACTCTATTGCATTTGAAAAAGATTTTTTACGCTGGATGCTTTCAGATGGTGCTGGTGCTATGAAAGTTCAGAACAAACCAAATAAAGAGAAATTATCTTTAAAAATTGAGTTTATAGATGTATTATCTTATGCTGGTAATATGCCTGTTTGTATGTATAGTGGATTGGATATATTAGCTGATGGTACAAATGTTTCTTGGCGTGCTTATGAGCAAGAAGAGATTATGGATAAATCACTTTTAAGTGTTGCACAAGATGTAAAACTTCTCAATGAAAATATCGTAAATTATACAGTTACAAAACCATTAAAAGAGATAATCAAAAAACACAACTTAGATGCTTCAAGTTATACATACTTTTTACCGCATCATTCATCTATGTATTTTAGAGATAAGTTGTACCAAGGTTTAATAGAAGCTGATTTTGAGATACCCTATGAAAAATGGTTTACAAATCTAGTAACACATGGAAATACAGGAAGTGCTTCTATTTATATTATGTTAGAAGAGTTATTTAATAACCAAAAACTCAATAAAGGTGAAAAGATACTTTGTTATATACCTGAAAGTGGTAGATTTTCAACGGCGTTTATGTCACTAGAAGTTGTGTAGTGAAAAAAGTTTTTATTCCTCAAGAGGAAAATAAAACAACCAATGGACAAAAAAAGGTGATGTATGCCCCCAATGATGATGGGGAATTTGAAACGTTTAAATATGGAAGTTCTGTAGAGGAATATGCTACAAGTTTGGCTGTAGAAGAGTATAAGATTTTGATGGAACAGTCACGTAGAGATATTATAGCAGGTATCTCTTCTCCAATTGAGTATTTTATGTATCAAAATAGAATGGATCTACCTACTTTGAGTTCTATTGTAAATATGTTTCAATTTAGAGTAAAAAGGCATTTAAAGGGAAGTGTATTTGAAAAAATGGATGATATATTATTAAAAAAATATGCAGATGCTTTTGGAATAAGTTTAGAAAAATTAAAAGGATTAGAGTTTAATGACTAATTTTGAACACAAACAATTTGCTCATTGTGAAAGTGGAGTTGTTTCTACATTGTTGAGTGCATATGGTATTCAATTATCAGAGCCGATGGCATTTGGGATCACTAGCTCACTCTCTTTTGTATATCTTCCATTTGTAAAAATAAATGGTTTACCTCTTATTGCCTATAGAGAGTTACCAAAAAATATCATCAATAAAATATCAAAAGTTTTAGGGATCAAGATGAAAACTGAAAAGTTCAAAGATCCACTGCTTGCAAACTCTCGACTGACTCAATTAGTTGAAGGAGAAAACAAACTTGTAGGACTCCAAACTTCAGTGTATTATTTACCCTATATGCCAGAAGATATGCGATTTCATTTTAATGCACACAATCTTTTGGTATATGGAAAAGTGGGCAGTAAATATCAAATATCTGACCCTGTTTTCGAAGAGGTTGTAGAGTGTGAAGAATCAAAACTGATGCGAGCACGATTTGCAAAAGGGGCATTTGCACCCAAAGGTTTTTTGTATTATCCTGACGATACGACTCAAAATATAGATCTTTCAAAAGCGATTAAAAAAGCGATTATAAAAAATGCAAAATCAATGACTACACCATTTCCTTTTGCAGGAATAAAAGGGATGAAAAGAGTTGCAAATAAAATAGAAAGATTAGATACCAGTGATAAAAAATATGTACAACTGTTTCTCACCCATATTGTAAGAATGCAAGAAGAGATAGGTACAGGTGGCGGTGGATTTCGATTTTTATATGCAGCCTTTTTAAAAGAGGCAAAAGAGTACAATTTGAACATAGATATTTTAGAAGAAGCTTCTCATTTACTTTTAAAATCAGGTGATACTTTACGAGAATTTGCTCTGTTATGTGTAACAGGAAGTAAAAAGTATGAAACATTAAACCTTAAAAATATAGCACAAAAGTTACGAGATGCTGCCGCTTATGAAGAGAAAGCATATAAAATTTTGAAAAAGCTTTAAAACTTTTTTTCATAAAGAATTGAATTGAGTGTTGCGATAATCTGATCATTAATAGATTGATTCAAATAAGTTCTTGATACACTCCAAATCACAATCAACAGTACATAGGTTAAATTTTGATAACTGTAACTCTTAAGTAGTATCCAAGATAAATAGAGTAATATTATATAATAATTAATATAAGGAAATATAAATGTTAGATTTTGCAATTATCGGTGGAGGACCTGCTGGATTAACAGCTGGACTATATGCTACAAGAGGTGGTTTAAAAGATGTTACTATGTTTGAGATGGGTATGCCAGGTGGTCAAATCACACAAAGTAGTGAGATAGAAAATTATCCAGGACAACTAGAAGTCGTAACTGGTATGGAACTTATGGATAAATGGCCAGAACAGTGTAAAAGATTTGGATTAAAACATGAGATGATTGAAGTGAAGCAGATAACTAAAACAGATGATATTTTTACTATCACTTTAGGTGATGGTTCAAATGTAGAAGCAAAATCAGTCCTTATAGCCACAGGAAGTGTTCCTAAACCAGCTGGTATCAAAGGTGAAAAAGAGTTTTTTGGTAAGGGTGTAAGTACTTGTGCTACTTGTGATGGATTTTTCTACAAAGGGAAAGATGTTGTTGTTTTAGGTGGTGGAGATACTGCTGTTGAAGAAGCAATATTTTTAGCAAATATTTGTAAAACAGTTTATATTGTACACAGACGTGATGAATTTAAAGCAAGTCCACATGAAGTAGAAAAACTTGAAAAGTTTGATAATATTGTAAAAGTGATGAATCATACAACAGAAGAGATTATTGGTGATGCTATGGGTGTAACGGGTGTAATTGTAAAAGATAAAGCTACAGGTGAGACTAAAACTTTAGATGGTTTAGGGTGTTTTGTATTTGTTGGTAGAAATATCTTAAATGATACTCTCAAGCAAGAAGATGGAATGTTTTTATGTGATACAAATGAAGCTGGTGAAGTGATTGTAAATCTTAAGATGGAAACATCAGTTCCAGGTCTATTCGCAGCTGGAGATATCAGAATTGATGCTCCAAAACAAGTAGTTTGTGCAGCTGGTGATGGTGCAACTGCTGGTATTGGTGCTATTTCATATCTTCAATAAAAAGTAAAATAAAAAAGAAGAGAGTTGATCTTTTTCTTTTTTAGTGCTCTAAAAGGCTTATCTCATCCAAAATATTTTTGATATCTTGCATACCCAACTCAAGTTTTGAAGATATTTCTTTTTCAAGTGACTCTAAGGTGACATCTTTTTCGACATCTATATTAAGTTCTATTGCTTGTTTTTTTCTTTTTTCGAGTTCGCAATTTTTATCTATGATCGTATCAGCCAAATTATTCCTTATTAAACTACATAATAGGGAAATAAAACTTAAATTAAGATATACAAAAAGTAAAAAAAGGGGAAAGATAGAAATCTTTCCCCTTTTCTATTGAAGATATTTATTTAGAAACTTGCCCATTCGTCATCATCATTATTTGAAGTAAATGATTCTATTCTTTTATTTGTTGAAGCTACTTTTTTTATAGGTTCAGGTTTTCGTTTCGTTAAACTAGGTGTTGGTATCTCTTGTCTAGTGTAACTCTCCTTTTTTGGAGAACTTTTATATTTAGTAGTATTTTGAGAACTTCTTTGTTCTACAAACTGTTTAGAGCTTGCATCACTCAATACATTTTGTGCAATACTTTGTGTTTGGATAGCAATATTTTGTGTATCACTTGCTATTTGTGCATTTTGTTGAGTTTGGCTATCTAAAAGATTGATAGAAGAGTTGATCTGCTCTATTCCTCTTTGTTGCTCTTTTGATATTGATTCAACCTCAGAGATAAGTTCAATTGTTTTGGTAATATTTTCATTGAGTTCTGAATAACCCTCTATCATATTATCCGCAATTTTTTTACCAGAATTAGCTTTTTGATTGGCATTTTCTACCAATGTTTTTATCTCATTGGCTGCTTCTGCTGATCTACTTGCCAGATTTCGCACCTCTTGTGCAACTACTGCGAATCCTTTTCCAGCATCTCCTGCAGTAGCTGCTTCAACTGCTGCATTAAGACTCAATATATTTGTCTGAAATGCTATTTGGTCAATCACTGTAATAGCATCATGTATAGCACTCACTTCAGTATTTATCTCATCCATAGCAACTGTTGTTTGGTTTGCAAGGTTTTGTCCTGCAGATACAGATGAAGTTACTGTTTGAGCATATTTTGACATTTGAACTATATTTTGAGTATTGCTTGAGATACTATTTGTAGATTGATCAAGAGCTGCAGCTATCTCTTCTAGTGAAGCCGCTGCTTCATTTGATGCTTTACTTAATATATCTACATTTGTTAATAATTCATTAGAACTACTTTGTAGTACTAAACCATTTTGTTTGTTATCAGACAACATTATATTTATAGAATCTCTTAATATATTAATATCTTTTACTAATAATTCAAATACTCCCCCTTTTTCAATACCATTTATCACTAACTCTTTTCGATAATCAAATTTAGCATACTCTTCTAAAACTTCATTTATATTTGAAAAATGATTTTTTGTTGCTTTTATCATCTCATTTACTTCATTCTTAAACTCATTTAGCGATTTATTTTCTGTACTTTTTTCTATATTATGAGAATACCAACCATGTTTAACACGACCTATGATAGATCTTGCCTCATCTATAAGAAGTTGATCTTCTTGTATACCTAGATCAATTTTATGTAAATATGCATTAAAACTATCTACTATATCTCCTAATTCATCATTTGATTGTTTTTGAATAGTCATATTTGTTTTAGATGTATTTTGGATAAGTGATTGAATTCCATTATTCAAAACATTAATAGGTCTAATAATTAAATTATTTAGAATAAAAACTATTAAAATAGTAATCATAGCGACAATAACTGATGTGATAAGAATAACAGATAAAATAACTTCATCTATTCTTTTTTGAGCATTTTGTTTCATAACTATTACTTTTCTCTCAATAATATCAACATAAGCACCTGTAGATATTATCCAATCCCATGGTTCAAATGCTGCAGAATATGTAAATTTAGGTTGTGCTTGTGATTCTCCTGGCTTTTCCCAACTATATTTTGACAATCCTCCTTGAGGTTTTTTAGCAGCTTGTATAATATCTTTAAAAAGATACACTCCTTTGGTATCTTGAAGGTTCAGAAGATTTTTACCATTGAGTGATGGTTTGATAGGATGCATAAGCATATTTCCTGATGAATCTATTACAGAAAAATATCCAATTGTACCATATCTCATTTGTAAGAGTGTTGTTAACGCTTCTTTTTGCATATTTGCAGTCACATCAGCCACATATTCACCTGTTCCTATTATCCAATTATAAGGTTCAAATCTTTTTACAAAAGATATCTTTGGCTGTGGTTTTTCAAATCCAGGTTTTGGCCATACATAATCTACAAAAGCTTCTCCTGTTTTTGCTGTTTGTTGTGCAAACTCTGTAAATATTTTTTTTCCATTTTTATCTTTAAATTGAGATAAATCTTTTCCATTGAGTTGTGGTTTTATAGGATGATCTATAATGACCGCTTGGGCATCATTTATCCAAAAATAACCATTGGTTCCGTAGCGACTTTCGCTTACAATAGATTTGATACGAAGCTTTAATTGTTCTTCTGAAAGTTCTCCATGATGCATTTCATACTCTTTTTCAATAATAGAAAAAATAAAACTTGTTTGATCTCTCAGGTACTTTGAAACCTCTTTTTTAATTTTTGCTGGTTCTGTTCTTTGATGGTATGATGTAACCGTTTTTAATGCCATAGAAACATAATTTTGTAATTCTATCTCTTTACTATGATATGCTTCTTCTCTAAATTTTTCAATATTATCTTGACTTACAGAATTAATATCATAAATAGCTTGTGCCCCTAAAATAAGTGAAATTGTTATAATTGCTGTCACAACAAGCATTAACAGCTTTACTTTAATAGTTACATTTTTCATAAATATCCTTTACTTTTACATTATTAATTTATTATATACTTTAAAGTATCAGTTTATGGTTAAATACTCAACTTAATTGATAAAGTTCTTTACAAGTGTGTTTTTTGGGAAATTTACACATAAAATACACACTAATATGGTAAGATTCATAAAATCAAAAACGGAGGTTTAGTATGTGTTTTAATTCATTATATACGACATTTTTATCAGTAACTCAATATTTTCAGTCAATTATTTTATTAGCTGCAAGAATCATAATAGGATATGGTTTTTATGAACCAGCGATGAATAAATGGAACGATATAGATTCTGTGGCTCAATGGTTTGGAAGTATGGGAATACCCTTTCCAACACTCAATGCTTATATGGCAGCAGGTGTAGAAACAGCAGGTGTTTTATTGCTCATTTTTGGATTATTTACACGGCTCATCTCTATCCCATTAATAATAATAATGATAGTAGCTATTTTTACAGTACATCTCTCAAATGGTTTTAGTGCAGGAGTAAATGGATATGAAATACCTTTATATTATATGGTATTTTTGATGTTTTTTGTCTCATTTGGAGCAGGGAAATTGAGTATAGATCATATCTTTTTTAAACGAGATTCTATTTAGTTACTTTTAAATATTCTTGTTTTAAAAGTATTTTTATAGTATCTTTAAAAATAGGAACAGCAGAACTTGAAGCATAGTGATATTTCCACGTTGGTTCAAATACTGTTACTCCTATGGTATACTTTTGATGTTTATCATTTGCAAAGCCAAAAAATGAACTAATATATTCATTTTGATAGATCCCCTTTCGTGCAATTTGGGATGTTCCTGTTTTTCCACCTATCTCTAATCCTTCTATGTGAGTACCTCTTCCTGTTCCGCTAATAACTGTTTTTATCAACATCTCTTTAATTATTTGTGCTGTATTTTCTTTGAGAATAGGTATTGATCTTTTTTGTTGAATAAGATGGGTTCTATTTGTATTTATGTTGATAATTTTTGATGCTACTTGTGGTGTAACGATATATCCGTTATTATTAAATGTACTATACGCTTTTAATACTTGCATAAATGTAGTAGTAATACCCTGTCCAAAAGAATCTGTAGCTTTAAAAACATTGTCTTTTCCTTGGGTTTCATATGCTTGGTATTGTCTAAGAGTATGTAACACTCCTTTTTTTTCATAAGGCAAATCTATATTGGTTTTTTTAGTTAATCCAAAACTTTCTAAACCTTCTTTGAACTCTCGTGCTTCTAATCGTTGAGCAAGCTGAAGTATACCAATATTACTACTAAATACAATAGTATCTGTAGGGGTGATATACCTTTTTTTAAATCGATGGTCATCTCCTATTGTATACCTATTTATAGTATATCTTCCTCTTGGATAAAATCCTTTTGTATTTCTTTTCCCTGTATTAAAAGCATCAAGGAGTTCCCATTTTTTGACTTTGTTTTTATCAAAAACAAGTGCCATCGTAAGTGGTTTGATAATAGAACCTGGCTCAAACTGATGCTCAATTGCTGAAAGATTAAGATAAGAAACTTCATCTTGTTTTATTGATTTTGGATTGTATCTGTTGGATGTGGCAAGTGCAAGAACTTTTCCTGTGGAGGATTCCATCACCGATACAATGATCTCTTTGGCTTCAAATTTTTCCTTATACTTATCTATCATAAATTCTATATGTTGTTGTAGTTTAAGAGGAATATTTAACTCTATAGATTTCCCATTTGATTTTGGAATGATTTTACTTTCATGATTAAAAATAATATCACCTGTAAAATCTCTTGAGCCTTCTCTTAATCCATTGGTAATATCACTTAATGCTTTATTATAAAAATTTTCTATCCCTTTGACACCTTTTAATCGTGTTAAATCTTTTTTGGTTTCATACTTTTTTATATAACCAGTCAAAGGGGTCATAGCTTTTCCATAAGGATAAACCCTTTTATCTCCACTTATAGCTATATCCATCCCAATAATAAAAGAACTTTTTTCAATAAGAGGTACAAATACATGCAAACTCATAAGTTTTGTTTTGAGCTGTTGTAAGGTCGCTACAGTTCTTGTATTGATATTATATGTCAGAACCAATCTTCCTTTGTGTTTTTGTTTGTTTATTTTATCATTAATTTTTTCCACATCAATACCTGTATAGATTGAAAATAATGTTGCAAAAAGGTTTTGTTTATTTGGATCTAAAAATCGAGTATCTATGATAACTTTGTACGCTTGTACTGATTTTGCAATATTAAAATTGTCAGCTGTGACAATAGTCCCTCGTACTGCTATATCTTTTTTCCCAAATTGTTTTGAGGGTAATCGTATATCATCTTTGACAATAGAATAGATATTAAAAATATATAAACCAAGCATCAGTACAAAGAAAAATAATGCCAATTGAAAATGCCATAATTTTAAAGTTATTTTAGTGTTCATACTTTCTCATCTTCATCTAGATCATCGACATCTCTACTAATAGACAATACCAAACCAACAGCAATACTAGAAGCTAGCAAGGAGCTTCCTCCATAACTTAAAAAAGGAACAGCCAATCCTTTGATGGGTATCAGTCCTGATGTTCCAAACGAATTGATTAAAAATGCTGTTCCTAACATAACAGCGACACCAATTGTAAAAAGATGGTATTTTGCAGTATCAAGCTTTCTACTGAGTCGAAACATTCTCGCAATCAAAATAGAAAATAACAATACAATCACAGCAATACCTAAAAGACCAATCTCTTCAGCAATACCTGCTAATATAAAATCGGTATGCACTTCACTTAAAAACCCTAGTTTGAGATATCCATTGGACAATCCCTCCCCTATAAAAGAACCATTGTGAATAGCATTTATGGAGTGACCTACTTGATATGCTTCTGTGTAGTTTTCTAATTTAAGTTTTTCTGATAAAAAAGTAGGTAAATAAGGAAGTATATTATCTTGAACCATTCCCCACCAGCTTTGTATTCTACTGACTCTATGTGGAAATAAAGCTATCAATGTAATAATCCCAAAAAAAGCCAAAAGTAATATAAAAAGAATCAATTTGAGGCTTCTCTTTGCAAAAAAGAGTAACACAAATATAATACAGCCTATAACCACTGTTTGTCCTAGATCTTTTTGAACAATAGCAATAAAATAAGCAAGAATCAAAAATATAATACCATAAGGCAGTACAAGTTGTAACTCTCTTACAAATGAAATATGAGTAATAAAATAAACTCTTCTTGTCAATGAATGAGCAAGATAATAGATAAATCCTATTTTAAAAAACTCTACAGGGGACAAAGAGATAGCAGGAAGTCGTATCCATCTAGCTGCTCCACCTGATTCTATTATCATACTTGAGGGCAAAACTTTCATAGAAAAAATAAGAATCAAAAAAATACCAAATAATAACCAACCAACAAAAGGAAGCAGTTTTTCAGGTTTTATTTGTGCAAATACCCACATAACAAGTATAGATAAAATTCCAGCGATAAGTTGTCTAAGTAAAAAATGGTATTGATTATAATCAAGATGTACAACAGTATAAACAGATAAAGAGTATGAAAAAATAATCCCTATGAGAATCAATACAGAGCTTATATAAAATAGTAGATAATCAGGTTGTCTATCATCTGTTAAATGATGAAGATAATTTTTTATTTTTTTCATATTTTTTACTTTTATCATAGTATATTGTATAAAGAGAATGATTTTAAAACTTAAATTTTTATTTCTCCTAATAAAGTTTTATTGTTTGCATATAACTTATCTATATACTTGATAATTTTTATACAAATTTATATTTATAGTCACCAACCAAGCGATGATTCCAAATGCCCAATAAATAACCCACTGAGATATCATACCCACAAAACCATCTTCATAATAAAAATCTACCCCTTGAAAGATAAGAAAAAAGAGGAGTGTAGATTGTAAATCTACACTATTTATATTGTTTAAATAGTCTGTTATCTTTTGAGTTTTGAGTTTGTATCGAAAAAAAAGAGTTATAACAAAAAGTATGGGGATAGGGATAAAATATAAATACTCAGATGTAAGTATCTCCTCGATTTGTATTTTTGTTAAAAAATAAGAATACACAGCTATTATTCCAAATAAAGAAAAAATCAAAAGGAGTTTTATATCGATATTTTTACTCATACTAACAATCCACTTCCAATGACATTGTAAGCAATATGTTCAATCTCATCTTCAAGTTTTACCCCTCCAATAGCACCTACAGGGTGTTTAGATATTTGGGCTAAATAGCTTATATTATCGCCCAATAGCGTACTGACATCTTTTGTATTAGTAGCTCGATACGCCCCTAATCCAATATAATCCAAATCAAGATGATTTGCTTCTAATATCTCTAATTCATTATGCGTAGACAAACCTATGATCTTATTTGGAAATTTTGTTCTGAGTATCTTTAGCGAACTTATTTTACTATTTCCCATAAAATTTTCAATATCCTCTTGCCCCAAATGTAAACCATCAGCAAATGGTAAAAGTTCTGTTTTATCATTGATAATAATAGGAATTTTTGTATGTGATTTTAAGAAAAGAAGATGTTTTTTTTGAATCTCTAGGGAGTTTAGTTTATCTCTGTATTGAATATAGACCGTATTGTGAGTATGACAAATCTCTAAAAATTTCTCAAGTGATATACCAAACTTTTCTAAAGTCTGATAATCACACAAAGCATATATTTGTTTACGCAACATCTTTTGCAAAAAGTGTAAGCAAATCGTGAAGTGTTTTTTTCATAGTATTTCTCTCTACTACCATATCAATACTTCCATGATCGAGTAAAAATTCTGCTCTTTGAAATCCATCAGGAAGATCTTTTCCGATTGTTTGTTTGATTACTCTTGCCCCTGCAAAACCAACTAAAGCTCCTGGTTCTGCCATAATAATATCACCCAAAAAGGCGAAAGATGCCGAAACACCTCCAAAAGTAGGATCTGTTAAGATAGAGATAAACGGTAAGCCTTGATTGTCAAGTTTTCGTAATGCTGCACTCGTTTTTGCCATCTGCATAAGAGCAAATGTAGATTCTTGCATTCGTGCACCACCAGAAGCACTTACGATAATAACTCCTTGATTTTTCTCCATGGCTCTATTACACGCTCGTACAATTTTTTCACCTTCAACAGATCCTAATGATCCACCCATAAATGAAAAATCAAATACTACAAGCTGTACACCAACACCATCAACCAAACACTCACCACTAACTACAGCAGATGTTTTACCTGTCTTATGCAATGCTTCTTCGAGTCGTTTTTGGTAGGATTTACTATCTACAAATTGTAAAGGATCCGTAGGGTGTAAGTCGCTATCATATTCAGTAAAAGAACCCTCGTCTGCTATGAGTGCTATTCTTTTTTGAGCACCTATTCTCATATGATGATTACATTTTGGACACACATGATTTAAGTTTTCAACCTCTTTAAAAAACATCAAAGACTCACAAGCAGGACATTTTATCCAGTGGCTTTCATTTTCTGTAGACTGTGGTTCATTTTTTTGTTTCTCTAATATTTCAGATTTTATTCTTTGAAAAAAACCTTTTAAATCTATACTTAAATCCATGCGTAACCCTTATAAAAAAATTTTGTAATCTTATCGTAATTCTTGAAAAATTTCAAGCTCATCCAATTTTTCCCATGGATAATCAGGCTGTCCCACCTGTCCACGAGCCGCAACATCGGCATATAAAAATGTATCAACACTTGGTTTATCAAGTGCAAATTTTTTCGTAATCCAGTTTGGAGTGAGTGCAAAAGTTTTTTCTACAAATGCAGATAAAGCATCATCATCAAGTGAAGTGTATGTCCCATAAGTATCAACAGCCACTGAAGTTGGTTTTGCTACTCCAATTGCATACGATATTTGTACGACTGCTTTGCTTGCAAGTCCAGCAGCTACGATATGTTTAGCGATATATCGTGCAGCATAGAGTCCACTTCTATCTACTTTTGTATAATCTTTACTCGATTGAGCACCCCCACCAATAGGAGAATATCCACCAAAACTATCGACAATAAGTTTTCGCCCTGTAAGTCCACTATCATGTAATGAACTATGTGATACATATTTTCCTGTAGGATTGATATGAATTGTACATTGTTCTTTGTTGTACAACTCACTAGGAAGTCCTGTCTCATCGATAAGTTTTTGGATCAACACTCGTACTGTTTCGATATTCATACTCGCTACACACGGTGCTGATACAACGATAGTATCTATACTTTGTGGTTTTGAAGTTTCAAAGTTTGCTTTGCATCCGTAGTTCATAGTGACTTGTGTTTTGATATCTACACCTAATTCACTTGGATTTGCTAGTGCATATTCATACACTTTTTGCATCAACATTCGAGCATAAGTGATAGCACTTGGCATATAGTTTTCAGTTTCATGATCAGCATACCCAAACATAATCCCTTGATCTCCAGCACCTATCTCACCATCTTCTTGATCTACACCTTGAGAGATATCAGGAGATTGTTGATTGAGTAAGACTTGTACATCTACATTTTGTGGTTTTAAACACTCACCATCTGTAAAAGCAGGATTGTCAAAATATCCTATCTTCTCTAAAGCATCTAATGCAATCTGTTTATATTCATCATTTGAAACTTTAGTATTAGTTTTAACTTCACCACCAATAACCACATGTTTACCAGCGACAAATACTTCACTAGCAACTCTACTATTTGCATCACCTATGATAAGTTTATCGACAATACTATCGGCTATAATATCTGCACATTTGTCTGGGTGTCCTGGGCTTACTACTTCGCTAGTAAATAAATAATGTTGTTTGTTTTCCATGTTTGTTTTCCATTCTTTTGTTTTCCGTAATACCTATAAATTATAAATATCATCTGTTTTCCATTCTTTTGTTGTCCATCTTTGTTTTCCATATAATCCTGCACGATCATGAAAAGTAAAAATTTTGAATTCAAGTATGTTCTTAATACATCTCTGTAAAAGTTTTATATGATAGCCAAAAACTACTCAGTATTTTCTTTTATAAATAAGTGTACTTTTATTTTTTAAGTTTCTATACGAGTTTTTTGAATAATTAACATTCAATTAACATTGGAGTTATATAATTTAGTATAATTAAAAAAGGAATTTTTATGAAAAAACTCATTTTATCAGCACTAGTGAGTGCTACGACACTCCTTGCTTCAAATATCGAAGTTCAAGATGCTTATGTAAGAGCAACACCTCCTGGGCTTCCTAATTCGGCTGCTTTTATGACTGTGAAAAATACTACATCAAGAAATATATCTATCATCAGTGCCTCATCAAAAATCTCTAAAGTTGTAGAGTTACATACACATGATATGAAAAACGGTGCAATGAAAATGTATCAAGTACCTAAAATAAAGGTACCAAAGCATGGAAAAACAGTACTCAAACCAGGTGGATTTCATGTGATGCTTATTGGATTGTATCATCCATTAAAAGTAGGAGAAACAGTTACTTTTACATTAAAATTATCAAATGGTGAAACAAAAACTATCACAGCTCCTATCAAAACTGTAATGGGTGGTATGAAACACCATGGTATGGATCATAGTAAAATGCATCATGATATGAAACACAATAACTAAAAAATGTCTGATACTAAAAATCCAAACAATTTAAAAGGTACACTTCTCCCTATAAGTATTGTACTTTGTATCGTTATAGGATATTTTACAATAGATTTTAATGCACTCTACCAGTCACTCAAGGGTGATGCTCAGTTTATAACACAAAATAAAAGTTGTGATCTCCATCAAAAAGCGTGTCAAATACAGATACAAGATGGTACAACTTTTGAGCTAGAGATATCACCAAAAACAATACCATTGATGGAACAAATAACATTTTCAATCAAAAGTAACAATTCAAACTTAAAAGATCTCAAACTTGATATTTATGCAACAAATATGTTTATGGGGGATTTTAGTCTCCCTATTAAAAACTTAGGAGATGGAAAATATGAAGCAGTTGGAACACTTCCTACTTGTACCGTTGGTGATATGTTATGGAATGCAGAGATTCGGATTGAAAAACTTAATAAAACTATTGGAGCTAGATTCCAATTTAAAACGGATAAATAAATGAATAAAATTTTTAAAATAATTGTAAGTATCGCTGTTGCTATAATGTTAATCATCATTATCAAACCATATATAGATGACTATAAAGAGCATAAACAATATGATTTTACAGTCAATACAATTGATGGTAAAGTCTCAAAAGATGATTTTAAAGGGAAAGTTTTAGCTGTCTATTTTGGATATACCTATTGTCCAGATGTTTGCCCAACCTCTTTAAGTTCTCTCGCACAAGCTCTCAATGAACTTCCAAAAGATAAGATAAAAGATGTAGTGGGAATTTTTGTTAGTGTTGATCCCAATAGAGATACTCTTAAAAATCTCAAAGCATACTCAGCCTATTTCCATCCAAATTTTATAGGTGCTACATCTACAAAAGAAAATATTGATGATATTACAAGTAGATACAAATCATACTATAAAAAGATTGTCCTTGAGGATTCTGCTATGGGTTACTCGGTAGAACATACTTCTTTTATCTATATTTTTGATAAAGAGGGTAAATTTATAGCCAAAGTTGACCATTTTTCAAATCCTACAAAAATCAAAGAAACTTTGGAAGAGGTTTTAAAATAACGTTTTATTTTCTGTGTGTATCTAAAAGTTGTTGATATATCCATTTTTCTTCACTTAATCTAAAGTGTACTTTAGTATTTATAAATAGTATGTTATACTGTACTTAACAAAAAGGCACTATTATGATAGAACAACTTCAAGAAAAACAACGAAAGCTTATATTTCATACGAAAAAAGTAAAATATAAGAGAGCAGAATATACATTTTTAAATAGTACAGAAAGACTGATTGGACTTATTGGTGCAAGAGGAGTTGGGAAAACGACACTACTACTTCAATATTTAGAACAATATACTTTAGATGAAGCACTTTATTTTAGTGCAGATGATATTAGTATCGCTAATTTTGGTATCATCGAAATTGTTGAGGAGTTTTATAAATTAGGTGGAAGAATAGTTGTCATTGATGAAGTACATATGTTTAAAGAGTGGGCTGCTCATATCAAAAATATTTATGATTTTTTCCCTGATGTTACTTTGCGTATTAGTGGATCTTCTATGTTAAATATATTGATGCAAAGCTATGATTTGAGTAGAAGAATAGTGATAAAAGAGCTCGATACACTCAGTTTCAAAGAGTATTTTGAGATTAAATATGATGTAGCACTTGTATCGTATAGTTTTGAAGAGATACTCTCAAATCATACCACTATCTCTTTTGACTTAACACAACACTATCCTATGCTTTATAAAGAGTTTCAAATGTACCTCAAAATGGGATGTTATCCTTATTTTGATAGTAGTAAAGATAAAGAGAGTTTTTATAGTAAACTGTTTAATTCTATAGAAAAAATTATCTATGAAGATATTCCAGCAACACATAAGATAAAATTTGAAAACTTAAGTGTATTTAAAAAACTAATGTACAAAGTAATCGCCTCCAAAGTACCTTTTCAAGTCAAAATAGATTTGTTAGCAAAAGATTTGGGTGTGAGTGAGCCTACGCTTTATACTTATTTGGAAATATTAGATAAAACAGGTATATTTAAAAGTATCCATAAATATAGTGCCAAACAGACAAAAAAACCTGCAAAAATATTTTTTAAAAATACAAATATCCACTCTGCCCTGAGCCAAGATTTACAAATTGCAAGTGATATAGGAACAGTACGAGAAACATATTTTGTAAGTTGTTTTCAAAATATATATTATAGCCAGATAGGTGATTTTAGAGTGAATGATTGTATCTTTGAAGTAGGTGGAAAAAACAAATCATTTTCGCAAATCAAAGATATCAAAAATAGTTATTTAGCGTTGGATATAGATACAGGAATTGCAAAAAATAAGATACCTCTTTGGTTGTTTGGATTTTTAAATTGAAGTGGGAAGTGTTAAAAAATAGTATCTTAATCAATCCTCCAATAAAATATTTTATTTTCATACCCTGCTGAAAACAAAGATTTTTCATTTTGTCTTGATCTACTACAAAGTCATTTACAAATCCTTTTGATGTAAATACAAAAAAAGGTTTGTACTCTTTGGCATAACAACTTTGTAATAAAAGTAGTACAATTAAAGATTTAAATATCATCAAATGTTTTTGCAAATCCTTCTAAATCTTTTTTCTTCAAATCTCCACGATATACAATATCTTTGAGTTTTACATCGTTGTCATTGAGTACTTTTGGTACCAAATCTGCATTATTCATTCTTTCCATATTAGCATCGAGTTCATCTTCACTATATGCCATTTGCATCTCTGCACTGATAACATGAGGAATCATCTCAATCACTTTCATCTTTTTAAGCTCTTCTGAAATATCAGCACCCTCAAGTGTGATGATAATTCTCCCTTTTTCATCATGCATATGATAATCACATGCATCACTATTTTTTAAAGAGGCTACCACTTCATCCAAAAACTTAGGTACTGTTTGTACTACTACACTTGAAATATTCATTTTTTTTCCTTTTATTTATAGACTATATGTCGAGTTGGTTCATTGTTTTTGTGTTTGAGTAAATCATATATCTTTTGTGTTTGTACCCTATCCTCAAAAATGACAGGTACTCGTATAGATTTATATTCAACTAATACACCATTTTTATACACTCCTGAGATACTTGCATGCACCCAATAAAAACCACCATCTTTGCGAATATTTTTTACTTTGCCTACCCATCTTTTATCTTGTCTAATGGTTTCCCATAAATCTTTAAAAATAGAAGAGGGCATATCAGGATGTCGAACGATATTATGAGCTTGACCTATAAGTTCCTCTTTTTTATAGCCACTAATTTCTAAAAATGTATCATTTGCATAAGTAATAATTCCATTTAAATCTGTTCTTGAAACAATAAGCCTCTCGTATGGAACTTCTGTTTCATACAGAAATTCTGCTTGGTTATATTCCATTATTTTCCTTTTAAATTATAATAATTAAATTTATTTGAGTCTGTTGTAATAAAAATCTCATTTTCATTGAGAAACAAAATTGATGAGAGTGTCATGCTATTTTCAGTGAGATGAAAAAGCTTTTCTTTTGAATAAGTATCAAAAACCGTTACATTATTATTTTCATCACTTGAAAATGCACCTCGTTTTGCACTAGGACTCAATGCTGCTGCATAGATCAAAAACCATCTTTTTTCTTTGAGATAATAATGAGTATCTTTTTTCAGATTATAGACAACACATCTCCCATCTTGACCTGCTGTGATTATTGTATTACTTTTGAAATCTACTTTAAAAACATTATCAAGATTTTGACCTTTTAAATAGCTTGAAATTTTTGCTTGTTTTATATCTACTATTTTAAGATCACCACTCTCATCAGCAACAACAGCAAGGTCTTTTGTTTCATTTAAAGTAAAATCTGAAAACTTAGAATTGAAATTATCTGCTTTATTTCGTATATTTATTTGCCAAAGAGTTTTTTGTTTTTCAAAATTATACAAGTACATCTCATTTCCTAAGGTACTAAAAACAATTGTATCATCTGCTGTAAACATCGCTTTTGCTACGAGTAATTTATTTTCTATACTAATGATTTTTTGAAGAGTGTTATTTTTATATAAAAATACTTCTCTATATCCTTTGCTAGCTTGTGCTGTAAATAAAATTTTATTTTTAAAAATATCAAGATTATAAATTTTTGCATCGGTTACATCACCCATAAAATCTTTTATTTTTGGTATTTTGATCGTTTTGAGAAGTTTTTTATTTTTTAAACTAAAAATATTGATAGCACCTACATTTGTAGATACATATATTTTCTCTTGTTTTGATACTATATCTGTGACTGCACCATCTGCTGTATAAACATACGATGGTTTGAAATCAGAAGCAAATACAAGTGAACTCAATAGCATACAAAAAACAAAAAAATATTTATGCATTAGGGGTAAACCTAGTAGCGTTTTCTTGTACCTCTAAATTATCACTTGTATCTTGCACCTCTTCCTCTTTATAAGCTGCCATTCCATCGTGAATCTCTTTGAAGTTAGCATCTGAAACATCTTTGTTTTTACTCCAAAGCACCTCTACATCGCCACCATAATCCTCACCAAACTCTTCTATTTTTAGCTTGAACTCTTCGAGTGATAAACAAATAGCTTCTCTATTATCAACTGTATCAATAAGCCGTATAAACCATTTTTTGTCACTATTTTCTTCTATATTTGCAGTAAATTTTGCAGACATTGTATCTCCTAATCTTTATTTGTAATCTCTAAACTAATCGCATCTGTTGGACAAACAGTAAGGCAAAAACCACAACTTGTACAAAGATTTTCATCAATTTCTGGTCGAAACATACCCAAAAATTGTATTGCATCCTCCAAACAAGGATCTTTGCATGAAAAACACATTGTTTGATTCCAACTCATACATTCTAATAAACCTATACTAAATTTTGCGTTAATATTCTTTTTATGTTCAAGTGTTAATACATTTTTTTCACATGCTACTGCACATTCATCACAATATGTACAGCCACTCTGGGCAAGATTTAGGATAGGTGTACCATCTTCTTGTATTTCAATAATATCCACTTCACATACATCCGAACAGCTTTTCTCTGTACATGTTTTACAAATATTTCCAAAATCTAATTCTTTTTCAAAATAAGGGGGACGAATAACTCTCTGTACTCTCTTTTCTCTGGTATTTTGAAAAGAAGAGCGTAGAGAACTAAATAGCTCTCTTCGTTCCATCTTCTAGTGACCGCTGTTAAGATAACCAGCTGCAGAGTGTGCATTTTTTTGGTCTTCTTCTGTAATTGTTGAGTTTTTACCATTTGTTTCTAAATCATCTGTAAGTCGTGTACCTGACCAGCTTGATTTTGAAGCACCATCTTTATCAGAATAAACAGCTTCAAAAGTATTTTCTACCGCTAAATTTCCTGTTGATTGTGGAGCATGACACTGTGTACAGTTAAATCTTGCACCTGCTAGTTTTCCACCAGTTGATTTGATAGTGATATATTCCATTGTATCACTTGATGTGTTGTCAATCTTTTGACCATTTTTGACAATTCTTCCATCTGCACTCATCTCAGTTTTTGGTCTAAAATCAGTCATATGAGAAGTAGGGTAAGGTAAAGCACCCATCGAAGGCGCTGTATCTGGAGCATGACACCCTGCACATTGGTTGTTATTGATTGTAATTGGTAACATACCCTCAGTATCATGAGGAATCATAGGCGGTGCATCTTGAAATGCTCTTTTGATTTTGTATCCACTCATCGCTTGACTCTTACCATAATTAGTTTGCTCTGCAACGGTTGTATTTTCTGTATACAGATCAGTTTTTCGTAAACCTAAAGATGCTTCCGTTACAGATGGTTGTGCCACCTGAGGTTTTGCAGCTTCTGTATCATTACATCCACTTAAAAATAGTGTAGTAGCAACTGCTACACTTAAAGTTATTGTAGTTATTTTTTTCATTTTGTCTCCTTTTGTAATCTTCTAATAGAAAAGTTTAAAGCATCATCATCACACACTTCAATACATCTCCCACAATTTGTACACTCGCCATCTAAAACTTGTAAAGACTCTTTACTTACCATAAATAATACTTGGTTTTCAGGACACACCTCTTTACATTTCATACATGCTGTACATTTCTCTTCCTCATGGTCTACTCTTATTAGTCCAACTTTTCCAGTAGTTGCATAAAATGCACCCAAAGGACAAATATGACCACACCATCCATTTTTGAGTATAAATAGATCAAATAAAAATATTATAAGCATCGCAGACCATCCCAAACCTAGACCAAATATAATGGCTCTATGAGTGATGGAAATAGGTGAGATAAACTCAAATGCGGTTACTCCTAATATATAAGAAAGTACTAGACTCAGTCCTAGTACCCAGTATCTTATATTTCTACTTGCTGGTTGTTTTTTTTGTATCTTATTAAAATCTAATTTTCTTCGTAAATAGTTCGCTGCATCTGTAATCATATTGACAGGACACACCCACGAACAAAATACACGACCACCCAAAACCATATAAATAAGTGTTATTATCAAAGCTCCAATAGCTAAATTTATAGTGATAATAGCCCCTGCTGCAAACATTTGTAATGCAGCAAAAGGATCACTTAGCGGTATAAACCCGAATAATAATGATGAACTTAAGTTCCCTTGAACAAAACTCCACCCCCAATAGTTACCACCTATATATAAAAGCATAAGTGCCACTTGTGATATTCTTCTTAAAATAAGGAATCTATAATTGTTATATAAATTAGTCATCAAATAATCCTTCCATATCATTTAAAGAATCCACAGCACTCTCTTTACTTATCTCAGTTGTATTAATTTGGGTATGTGCATTCGTCAATCTTTTTTCATCCGCTTTGTCCCAACCTTTGATATAATGATCTCCCACACTTCCTATCACTAAATCTCTAGGAACTACAGTAATAGCTGCTTTTTTCGTAACACATGCATGTTCACACAGACCACATCCTGTACAAAAATCACTATCAACAATTGGTTTGAGAAAAGCATGTTTTCCAGTTCTTTCATTTTTTTCATATTCAAGATAAATCGCTTTATCTAAAAGTGGACATGCTCTATAACATGCATCACACTGAATACCCCAAAAAGCGATACAGTTTTTTGTATCTACTACGGCTACACCCATCTCAGCAATATCAATATCTAATTCATTTTTTGTTGTAACAGATTTTATATCTAAAGCACCTGTAGGACACACAGGAACACAAGGGATATCTACACACATATAACATGGTATCTCTCGTGGTTCAAAATAAGGTGTCCCCAAAGGTTTGTTATCTCCTGGTTTTGCCAGAGAAAGTGTGTCAAATGGACATGCTTCTACACACATTCCACATTTGATACAAGTAGATAAAAAATCTTCCTCTTTTAAAGCCCCAGGGGGTCTTAGAATCAATTTATTTGCAGTTACTTCATCTACATAAGCACTCCACATAAGTCCTCCAAGAGCGACAACTCCTGCAGTTCTTGCTGTTTGTAAAATAAATTTTCTTCTATCTGTTACCATAATATTTCTCTTCTTTTATTTGAGGATTAATGATGCTCAAGACATCATACCCCCTTTTTTATACTGCGTAAACTTTTACGGCACATTTTTTGTAATCAGTTTGTTTCGACTGAGGACAAGTAGCATCAAGACATACTTTGTTGATAAATACTTTTTCATCAAACCATGGAACAAATACAAGTCCTCTTGATGGTCGGTTTCTTCCTCGTGTTTCAACTCTTGCTTTTACTTTTCCTCTTCTTGATTCTACCCATGCTAATTGACCTTGTTTTACACCATAACTTTTAGCATCTTCAGGATGCATATAACATAATGCTTCAGGAACAGCTCTATATAATTCAGGAACTCTCATAGTCATTGTACCACTATGCCAGTGTTCGAGTACTCTTCCTGTACATAACCATACTGGATAGTCTGCAGTTGGTACTTCAGGAGGATCCATGTAAGGTCGTGCAAAAATTTTCGCTTTATTTTTAAGAGATTTTTTTGTTTTATCTTTAATCCCCATCAAATCACCTTGAGAAAGTGCTTTTGCTAATTTTCCATAAAATGCATGAGAATACCCTGTCTCTTTTGTTTCTTTTGCAGCATATGGATCGTATTTTGCATTAAATCTCCACTGTGTTTCTTTCCCATCAACAACTGGCCATTTTAATCCTCTTACTTTATGATATACATCAAAAGGAGCTAAATCATGTCCATGTCCTCGACCAAAACTTGCATACTCTTCAAATAAATATTTATGGATAAAAAATTTGTATCCTTCCCATACTTTCCCATCAGAACCAATTACATCTCTTTTGTCACCGATACATTCAGTATTGTCATATCCAGCTTGAATAGGATCTTTCATATCAATTTTATACGATTTTGCTTTTTCATTTGCAAAAAGAATCTCATACATAGTTGTATCTTTTGTATATCCCATTTTTAAAGCTTTTGAAATAACATCTGGAAGTGTTTTTTTTCCTTTTGTACTTAAAAGTGGTTGTTCCCCCCAAAGGTCAGCAACTGTAAATCTTTTTGAAAGTTCCACCCATTGCCATGTATCAGACATCGCATCACCTACTGGTAAAACTTGTTGTCTCCAATGTTGTGTTCTTCTTTCAGCATTCCCATACGCTCCCCATTTTTCATAAATCATAGCAGATGGCAAAATCAAATCTGAAACTTTCGCTGAAATTCCTGGGTAACCATCAGAAGTAACGATAAAATTATCCATCTCTCGAGCTGCTTTAATCCAGTGAGATGCTGATGCCGTGTCTTGATAAGGATTACAAACATTTACCCATGCAAATTTCATATTACCATCTTCGATATCTCTATGAATTTTCATGATATGTTGGTGACCTTTTGGATTTAAAGTACCTTCAGGAATATTCCAAGCATTTTCAGTGATTTTTCTATGTTTAGAACTTTTTACCATCATATCAGCTGGTAATCTATGTGCAAATGTTCCAACTTCTCTAGCTGTTCCACAGGCTGAGGGTTGACCAGTTAATGAGAATGCACCAGAACCTGGTAATGCTTGTTTATTTAATAAGAAGTGAACATTATAAGAAAGAGTATTTACCCATGTTCCTCTTGTATGTTGATTCATACCCATAGTCCAAAAGCTTACTACTTTTCGCCCTTTTTCAATATAAAGGTTGGCTAATGTTTGTAACTTTTTCTTAAATGTATTAATATCTTCATCAGGATTTCCTTTTGAGATTTTTGCTACATAATCAAGAGTATAAGGATCAAGGAATTTTTTGTACTCTTCAAATGATATTTCCCAGTGTTTTAATCCAGCTGGTTTATTTACCATTTTATCGCCCTCTTTGTAACCATACGGTTTCAATGCAGGTGCTTCATTAGCTGAAACGGTATGTACATCCTCTTGACTTATTGTTTCTCTCTCCAAAGCAGTATATTTTTTTGCCATTTCAGGATTGTTTTTAAACTCTTTGGCACTTCTCATTCCATATCCCATATTTACAGGAGATGCCGCAAATACCATATGTTTGTTTACAAAGTCCCAGTCTATTGCTTCTGGATTGTTATATACAATCTCCCTTGCAATATAATTCCATAAAGCCAAATCTGTACTTGGTGTAAAAATGATCTCCATATCAGCTAAATCAGAAGTTCTATGTCTATAAGTAGAGATATTTACTACTTTAACTCTTTCAGGATCAGATAGTTTTCTATCAGTAACTCTTGACCATAAAATAGGGTGCATCTCTGCCATATTTGATCCCCAAGATACAACAGTATCTGTAAGCTCAATATCATCATAACATCCAGAAGGCTCATCAATACCAAATGTTTGGTAGAAACCAACAACAGCAGATGCCATACAGTGTCTTGCATTTGGATCAATAGCGTTAGATCTAAATCCACCTTTCATCATTTTTTGAGCAGCGTACCCTTCCATGACAGTATATTGTCCAGATGCAAAAACACCTACAGATTCAGGTCCACCAAATTTAAGTGCTTTTTTGATATGAACTTCCATCTCATCAAATGCTCTTTTCCAAGATACAGGTGCAAATTTTCCATGTTTGTCAAATTTTCCATCTGAACCAACTCGTAAAAGAGGTTGTTTGAGTCTATCTGCTCCATACATAATTTTTGCATTAAAGTACCCTTTGATACAGTTCAGACCTCTATTTACAGGAGCTGCTGGATCTCCTTTGACTGCTACAATTTTACCATCTTTTGTTGCCATCATGATACCACAACCAGTACCACAAAATCTACAGGCTGCCTTATCCCATCTCCAACTACTTTGAGCCTCATTTGAAGCTGCTTGCATAGATGCAGGTACGCTCATCCCAACTGCTGCTGCTGCTGAAGCTGCTGCTGAACTTTTTAAAAAATCTCTTCTAGAAAGTGCCATAAAATCTCCTTGATATTATATTTAACTAGGAGAAGTATATTGTTTTTTGATATTTTAATCCTTGACTTTAGTCAAGGATTTTAAGTTTTATTTATGAAAAGTGTTATTTACAATTTAAACGAAGATTGTCAAGTTGTTGTTTAAGATCAGAAAGTTTTTTTGTAGTTTTGATAAGATCTTCAGAAGATTGTATCGCTATATCTTCACTTTGACTCAGTTGAGATGAGAGTGATTGAGAGCCTTTAATTTCAGAAAGTAATTGATCAAATTCATCTGTTATCTCTTCTAGTTTTTCTGAAGCCAATTGTGATTTTGAAACGGCCTCTTCTGAGTAGAGCATTGCAGAATTTATTTTATTGATAAAACAATTTAATGTATCTGTAGCTTCTACAATCTCTTTTTCTGCATTGATTTCAATATATTCTATAGGTTTATTTTCATTTTGTGCATCTATAATTTTTTTTGAATGTTCTAAAAATTCATTTGCATGGGATTCGATAACTCTTAGTTGAATAATAGAATAAATAATAAGCAAGAGTAAAATAAAAGCCCAAAGGTATTGAAAATTTTCTATTGTATGTGTTTTTTGTTCGGTGTAAAATGTATACATACTTACTAATATATCGACCTCTTTTAATAAGGTATTATTTGAGTTATAAATAGAGTTGACTTGATCTTTTAATTTCTGTTCATTTTGAATATTTTTAAGAGTTAATATTTTTTTAAAAGTTTGTACATTTTGATTAAAACTATTCCACAAAAGATTAATTTTAACTATTTGTTGTGTTATCTCTTGTGTAGGACTTGATTGAATACCTCGGAAGCTATCCCCATTTTTTAAACTCTCAAGAATATATTCAAACTCTTCAACAGCTCTATCAATCTCCTTAAAGTCTAACGCTCTTTGATGATATAAATAAAAGATATTTTTGGATATTTTTTGAGTGAGCATTCTCTCTTTTCCAGCGATATTAATGATTAAAGCATCTTTGATGTTTTTTTGGTTCAAGTATATTGTGACCACTATGAGTGAAAGCACAGTAACAATCATAGCTGTACCAAGTATTTTTATTTTTGTACTAATTTTATTGTTTGATCGATTCATAATCCTACCCCTTTAAAAATTGATGATAATTTTTCTTCATCTATTATTGTATATTTTTTATCTACAGCCTCAATAATCAAATCTCTTGTAAATCTTTTAAGAACTCGGGAGAGTGTTTCGGGTTGGATATGTAACATAAAAGATATTTGAGTTTTTTTCAAACTATTAAACATCTCTAAATCGTAGTAAAGCATATGAGCGACTTTTGCTGTTGCATCAAAAACTAACTCTCTATTTATGAGACATTGTAATTGGCGTGATTTATGTAGGATCTCTCTTATAAATTTTGAAGCCAAAATTCCTGTGTCTATAAAATAGTTTTTAAATTTTGCAAAATCTATAGAAAGTATCACACCATCTTCTACAAAAGCAGCATTTGAAAAACAGTAAATAGATTCACTATCCATAGAAGTTAGTTCTGAGATCATATTTTTTTCGTAAATATGATATAAAAATATCTCATTGTTAAACTTATCTATTTTGTATATTTTTACCAATCCTGATATTAAAAATTGTAAAGAATAGTCCATATCACTTTCAAAATAAACAATAGTATCTTTAGAAAATGATCTTGCCATAGATATATTTATAAGATAATTTCTTTGTTCCTCATTCAGTGAGTCAAAAAATTCTATTGATTGAATTGCGGTTGATATGTCCATAAAAGTCCTTAGTTGAAGTAGAGGTAATCTAAAGGTAGTTTATACTATTCTTTTAAAAAATATAATAAAATGAATCGAAAGAAAGTAACATGCTAAAAGATGGATTTGGAAGAAAAGTAAATTATTTAAGAGTCTCCGTGACAGAACGATGTAATTTTAGATGTCAGTATTGTATGCCAGAAAAGCCATTTTCTTGGGTACCACAAGAAAATTTATTGTCATTTGAAGATATGTTTGAGTTTATAAAAGTTGGAATAGATGAAGGAATTGACAAAGTAAGACTGACAGGTGGTGAACCTCTTTTGAGGAAAGGTTTGGATACTTTTATAAAAATGATTGCTGATTATTCTCCTACATTAGACCTAGCATTGACCACTAATGCTTTTTTATTAGAAGAAGCAGCACAAAAACTCAAAAATGCAGGACTTAAACGAGTCAATATCTCATTGGATAGTCTAAAACCTGAAGTAGCACATCAAATAGCACAAAAAAATGTTTTGGAAAAAGTTTTAAAAGGGATACAAAAAGCAGATGAAGTAGGACTCAAGATAAAAATCAACTGTGTCCCTATGAAAGATATAAACGATACAGAGCTTATTGATCTTTTGGAGTTTTGTAAAAAGAAAGGGTATGAGATACGGTTTATTGAATATATGGAAAACTCTCATGCCAATGTAAAAGCTGGTTTGACCTCACAAGATATTCAAGATATTGTACAAAAAAAACATACTTTTACAAAAGGGGAAAGAGTAGGCAATTCTCCCTCTCAAGATTATTTTTTGGAAGATGGTTATAAGTTTGGAATTATTGAACCACATTTGGATGATTTTTGTAATGATTGTAATAGACTTCGCATTACAGCTGAGGGATATTTGATCCCTTGTTTATATTTTGAAGATGCTCTGAGTATTGCAGATGCTATAAAATCAAAAAATATAGAGGAAGCGTCTAATATTCTGAAAAAAGTTCTCCAAAATAAACCAGAAAAAAACAAATGGGGGAGTGATAATGATTCAGAAAGAGCATTCTATGAAACAGGTGGTTAATAAATATTTACTTATTTTACAGAAAAGTAATGATTTGTTACATTTTTGTGAAATAAGCTTTTGAATTATTTCGTTTAAGAAAACACAAACTTTTTTCTGCTAGTATTTAAGAGAATTATATATACAGGAAATTTAATATGAATGATAAAAATTATGAAGATAGACATTATGAGGTTATAGTTGTAGGTGGTGGTATCTCAGGTGCGGCACTCTTTTATGAATTAGGAAAGTACACAAACGCAAAAAGAATTTGTATGTTAGAAAAATACGAAGCATTAGCCACTTTGAACTCAAAAGGGTCTAGTAACTCTCAAACAATTCACGTAGGTGATATCGAAACTAACTATACTTTGGACAAAGCGAAAATCACAAAAAGAACTGCAAAGATGATTGAAAAATTTTGTTTACAGTATGGTCTTGAAGAAAAGATTATGTTTAAGCATCAAAAAATGGCAATGGGTGTTGGTGAAGAAGAGGTCAAATTTATCACTGAAAGATATGAATCATTTAAAACACTTTTCCCTTATTTAGAGTTGTATACAAAAGAAGATCTAAAAATATTAGAACCAAAACTTGTATGGGCAGATAAAGCACAAACAATAGAAAGACCAGAGCCAATCGTAGCAATGGGTGCAAAAAATGAGTATACTACTGTTGATTATGGTGCTATGACAGAAGAATTAGCAAAAGCTGGACAAAATGCAAAACCAGAACAAACTACAGATATTTTTTATAACTCCGAAGTGGAAGATATCGTAAAAGATGGTGACAAATACAAAGTATATACAGTAAATGGTACAGCTTTTACAGCTGATTTTGTAGTTGTAAATGCTGGTGCACATTCACTTTATTTAGCACACAAAATGGGATATGGAAAACATATGGGATCATTATCTATGGCTGGATCATTTTACATCACAAGTGGAAACTTTTTAAATGGTAAAGTGTATATGGTACAAAATGACAAGCTTCCATTTGCAGCATTGCATGGTGATCCAGATATTTTAGAAGATGGAAAAACACGATTCGGTCCAACTGCTTTAGCATTGGGTGTTTTAGAAAGATATAAAGGGTTTGCATCATTTGGTCAATGTTTAAAAACAATGAACATTGATGGTAGTATTATCAAAATATTCTGGGATTTATTAAAAGATTCTGAGATCAGAAACTATGTATTTAAAAATTTCTTATTTGAAGTACCTGGTATCAACAAAGGTCTTTTTGTAAAAGATGCACAAAAAATTGTACCTTCTTTAACAAAAGATGATATTGAGTATGCAAATGGTTTTGGTGGTGTACGACCACAAGTTCTTGATAAAAAAGAACAAAAGTTGATGCTAGGTGAAGCATCGTTGAGTGAAGGAAACGGAATTATCTTTAATATGACACCATCTCCAGGGGCTACATCATGTTTAGGAAATGCTGAAAGAGATATTCAAGTTGTTTGTGATTATTTAAATTTAGATTTTGATCATGAACAATTTTTAGTAGATCTTACAGAACCTGAAATCGAAATTTAGTTTTTTTAATCTAAGATAAAGTTTTAAAACTTTATCTTAGTTCTTTACTCCTATTACAACATCAAATAAATTCTTTTTATACAAATATATTACATCTTTATGATCAAACATTAAATATATTATTATTTAATGCTTTTCTGTTGCTTTTAATATTGGTTTTAATAAAAATGACACAGATTTTTGAACAGTCCCAACTGTTTTGATCCTTGTACATTTGAAGTAGTTTTAGATACTTTTTTGTACTACTATAACAATGAGTTTTAGTCTGATTCTACTTTATATCCAAATTTATAACATGATTTTATAAAATCTTTTTGAGTTTTTTTTCTGATTCTTTTTGCGATAGTAAATATAGCATGTTGAGAATATATTTCAAAATCATAAATAAAGTTATGTATCTCTTCATAAGAAACACTTTTGTTTAATTTACTTGTAATACAATCAAGAAAAGAGACTTCATAGGAGGTCAGGGATATTAATTCATTATTAAAGGATAATGATTTTGTATGTTGATTCCATTTGTATCCATGGTTTAAATTGATTTGTTGATTGCCCTCTAAGGTAGCAATAGCTTCTAAAATAGCATGTTTTAATTCTTCCATCTCTATAGGTTTGACAAGATACTTGATTAAGTTTAACGGTATCACTTTTAAAAGATCTTGAGTGTGAGTATGTCCAGATAAGATAATGATTTGACTCTCTTTATCGGATTTTCTGATCTTTTCAATAAATTCTATTCCTGTTAATTTAGGCATATTTATATCTGTGATAATAATATTGGGATGATACTTTTCATGGACTAATAAAGCTTCTTTACCATTAGCGGCATGATACACAGTATCACAAAATATAGATACATATTTGATGAGTCTTTCTAATAGTGCCAATTCATCTTCGATGAGTAATATTGATATTTTTTTCATTTAAACATACTAGCATAATATTTTGGCAATTTTTGGCAGTTTTATATAATAATACTAAATTTAGCACCTAATTGTGTATTTTGTACGCTTAAAGTACCACTCATATTATTTTCAATAATAGTTTTTGAGATATAAAGCCCTAGTCCTGTCCCACTACTTTGATGTTTCGTCGTAAAATAAGGATCAAATATCTTAGAAAATAATTCATCTTTTATACCTCCTGCATTATCCTCTATTTCTAAAATAATTTTATTTTCATATATTTTTGAAGTGATTTTTATAACTTTTTTATTTTTATTTTTTAAGGCATAGATAGCATTTGAGATAATAGATATCAAAACTTGTACAAACTCTTCTTTAAATCCAATTATTTTGTACTCTTCATTGACTGTGATTTGCATTTTTATCTCATTTTTAGTCAGTGTATTGCCTATAATAAGTAAGGATTTATCAACTACATCAGATATACAAAACTCCTCTTTCATTTTATTTGGTCTAAAATATGTCAAAAAATCTTTTATTGTTTGAGACATATGTGAAATATTTAAATCTATATGTGATAACTCTTCTTCAAAGTCACTATTAGATAATCTATTTAATAATTTTTTTTCACGTAAAATACCTGCAGAAACACCTATTATAGCTAAGGGTTGTCGCCATTGATGTGCAATATTTGCTATCATCTCACCCATATCTGCCATCTTTGATTTTTGGAGTAATAATACTTGTGATTTAACGTGTTCTTTTTCTGCTTTAATCTTAGATAATTTCTCATTTTCTTTTTCCTCTTCCATTATTTTAAATTTATAAGAAACAAGATAAGAGAGCAGCAATGCTTCAATAACAATACCTATACCAATACCATGTGATGAGAAATATGAAAACTCAACCAATCCCATATAAAAAAACAAAGAATATATACTAAATATGAGATAAAATGTATGTGCATATAAAAAAAGCTTGATAATTTGATTGCCTTTTTTATAGATACTAATACTCACACACATAAAAACAACAAGCGCATAATTTAAGGCTAATGAGATAAAAGCTAAAGCCGTATTAAAATCAAAAAGAGCATATAGGAAATTTAAAAATAATATAATAATTATACTATTCAAAAATTTATGTTCAGTGATATATTTATCTTTCGTATCAAATATAGATTGGACAAAAAAGGCTAAAAAAATCGGCATAAATATCAAAGCAAAATTAAAGCGATAAGAAAAAACTCCATATATATGAAAATAATGAGAAAGTCCACCATAGACATAAAATATCCATATCGTAGCAGATAATAAGTAAAGAGAATAATATAAATATTCTTTATAGCGTGATGAGATAAATATAAATAAATTATACAAACTCAAAGCAAATAATAATCCCACAAACAAAACTGCATCAATTTTTTCAATCACAAGATATTGTCTCGATTTTTTTTCACTCAAAATTGAAAAGTTATAAAAATGATAGGCAAGTGTTTCTTGATTGATATAAATAGTTTTTGATGCTTGAGAGTTTAGCTCTATTTTAAAAATAGAATCAGAGCCATCCATCATCTCATTTGATCTATTATCATGTAAAGAAAGTGCTCTTGTATGTAAAAGTTTACTCGTATCATCTAACTCAAAATATTTTATCTTTGTACTGAAATATGCGGTATCTTGATGAAGAAAGAGTGTTTGATTTTTATTTGTTTTATTAAAAAGTTGTATTTTTATCCAAGTGTTAACGACATCAACTCCCAAAGAATCTTTATTGGATCCTTCGGTAAATTTTTGTTTTTGGATTTGTGAAAAATTAAGATTTTTTTTATTATCAATAAAATAACTTAGTTTAAAATGAGTAATAGAAAAAGTATCTGAATTAATAACAACAATAGGTTTTGCCCAAACAATATTAAATAAAAATACCAATACTAACAAACGCATAAACAAATTCCTTGTACTTTTCTAATCAATTACTATTGTATATAAAAAGTACTTAGTTTTTATATTAAAATAACTTTTCCAATCTATTAAATAATCCCACCCAAGTTTTATCTTCTAATGATTGTATCACTTTATCTATATCATAATATTTATCTTCTAAAATCTCATCGCTTACTTTGTCTATAGTCATAACAAGTTCTTTTTCAAAAGCTGCGATATCTTCTTCAAAAGGGGTATCTACACTTTTTAGTCGAGGCATTTTGATATATCGTATCGCATCTAACTCTTTTAATTCTTCTCCTAAAAAATCATCAAGTCCAGGCAGATCCGTACAGATCACTTTTGCACCAGATGCAATCGCTTCTATCACTACCAAAGGCAAACCTTCAAAAAATGATGGGAGTATAAAAATATCACAACTTTTCAAAAATACTGCAAGTTCTTCTTGAGGAATGGCACCTAAGTAGTGTATTTCAGTTTTTTTTGTTTTGATACTTTCTATAATATCTTCACTCTCTTGAACATTTCCATGCCCTATTAAATTTAGCTCAATATTGGAAGAATTTTGAGCACCCTCAACTGCATTCAAAAGATTTGGTACACCTTTATAATTACATATTTTTCCTACGTATGCTATTTTTATCTTTTCATTTTTTTCTTTTTTGAGAGGAAAAAATGTTTTTGGGTTATAGCCACTTCCACTTGTAATCACTCTATTTTTATCTATATCATAAAGTGATTGTATCTCTTGCGTTTGTGCTGAGTTCAATCCCAAAAGATACTCACATCGAGGCACCCCTTTTTTGACAATATCCACTAAATCTATAGCTCGCTCTAGTTGTCTAAGATCTGTACCATGACAAAGTGTGAGTACTTTTAAATCAGGATACAGATCTTTTATATAAGTACATAAAAGCCAAATATGATTACAAATCACCACATCTGGCTGAAACTCTTCAACAGCTTGTATAATAACTTTTTTGAACTCTTCTTCATATGATCGAAGCATAGACTGATTAAGATCACTATATTTTGTACTCTTATAAGGCATAATATCACTCATTCCGACAACAGGAAAAGGTAAATTATTTGTTTCAAATAATATAGGATAAAAATTATTTATGTCCAAATTATCTATTTCAGGATTTTGTTCAGAATACGGAACCCCAGCGATCACTGCTTGCTGATACTTTTTCTCAAAACCTGTTTTAAAAAGTTGTTGTAAAAATACTCCACTACCTGTTTTGCCAGGTCTTTGTGCTAAAGCATGTAAAATTTTCATCATAAGCCTTTATATGTGTAAGTTAAATAAAGTATGGTATCACACTAAACTTTTTATGAGCTTTGTTTAATCTTAATAGTAATTATTTTTGAATAAATATTCAAAGAAACTACCAGTATAGAGAGGTATATTTATAGCAATGAATATCGTATTTTAAAGGTATTTATATAAGGTAATATGGAGATATGTGTTGAATAAGTTTATTTATTATTAATAAAAATGTGGATTTCCATACATAACTGAAAACATATTATTCTCTAAAAGTTTATAAAAAGGTTCGTAATGATTTGCCCCACAAATAACTAATAAAGGAAAAGTATTAAGTTCTTTTATTCTTTTGAACCATTCTTCTTCTCTTTGTCTATAGCTAATTTGTTCTAATTTATCTATTTCTTCATCTGCTTTATCATTCCATTGACCACTATCCAATTTATCACAACCAGGAATTTGTAAAATTTCTTTTTTTATTTCATCTTCATCTTTAATTTGCAATATTTTTTTTTCTTCATTATTAGGATCAATTAATTTATGTATAATATTTTTCTCTTCAGCAAGTTTTTGTGCAATCAACTTAGACTCACCATCTATTTCTTCAGCAATAGCTTTTATAGAATAATCTCTTATTAACTGTTCTATATAAATGCTAAACTTCTCACTTTTATTATCTTCTCCTCTTTGAATAGGATGAGATGTTCCTAAAAGAATTACTTCATTCATTCATACTCCAATATATAATGATAGAAAGATTGCTCCTAAAAACAATCTTTCTTTTTTAATTAATGTAAAAAGTGTCTCTTCCCTGAAAAGTAAAGTGCCATACCAAACTCATTAGCAGCTTCAATGATCTCATCATCTCTCACGCTTCCACCTGGTTCAATCACACATTTTACACCAGCTTGGGCAGCGGCATCGATACTATCTCTAAATGGAAAAAATGCTTCACTAGCCAGAACTGAACCTTTTATATCTAGTCCCATATCTTCTGCTTTTCTTAGAGCAGCTTTTGCAGCATCAACACGAGAAGTCATACCCATACCAACAGCAACCATAGCAGAGTTTTTCACATATACTACACAGTTTGATTTTGTTAAACTAGCTAGTTTATATGCTATTTCCATATCTTTTTTCTCTTGCTCAGTTGCTTCGATTGTAGTTTTGAGTTCTGAGTTTTGCACTTCATCATCTTCAACTTTATCAGCATCTTGATATACAAATCCACCATCAACGATTTTGAAGTTATTTGCATCATCTGCCATCTCTAGTTTTTTTGTACCTTGTTTAAAGAGTTTAATTCTTTTCTTTCTGTTTAATTCCTCTTCCGCTTCAGGTGTGAAGTCAGCTGCAAACACAACTTCTAAAAAGATTTCATTCATTTTCACAGCAAGGTCTAAATCTACAGTACCATTAACAGCAACCACACCACCAAAAGCAGATACTGGATCACACTTAAGTGCTTCAGTATAAGAGTCTAAAAGTGACTCTTTGATAGCAAATCCACATGGGTTACCATGTTTTACGATACAGACAGCATTGTCATCACCAAAAGCAGATGCAATCTTTGCCGCTCCTGAGATATCTCCCATATTATTGAAACTTGCTTCACCTTTTAAAGTGATAAATTTACTTGAAAGGTGTTTGTCAAACTCATACAAAGCCCCTTTTTGATGTGGGTTTTCACCATATCTTGTATCAAAAACTTTTTCACCAACGATGAATTGTTTTTGTCCCATTCCACCATTAAATCTTTTATTCATATAGTTTGCGATCATCGCATCATAAGCAGCTGTATGCTCATATGCTTTTATCATCAAATCTCTTCTAAATTCAGGAGTATTTGTATCATTTTTAAGATTGTTAAGAACCACATCATAATCAACAACATCAGTGATGATGATAACGCTATCGTGATTTTTAGCAGCAGATCTCACCATTGCAGGTCCACCGATGTCGATATTTTCAATAATCTCTTCAAAATCATCAGTTTTTTCGATAGTAGCTTTAAATGGATATAAATTTACACAAACCAAATCAATCCCCTCAACACCAAGCTCTTTTGCTTCATCAAGATGAGATTGTTTATCTCGTCTGTGTAAGATACCACCATGGATAAAAGGGTTAAGAGTTTTAACTCGACCTTCAAAACATTCAGGAAATTTAGTCACTTCATTTGCTTCGATTACTGCTATACCAGCGTCTTTAAGTTTGTTGTATGTTCCACCTGTTGAGATGATCTCATATCCTAATTCTACTAACTCTTTTGCAAAGTTTTCTACACCACTTTTGTCACTTACACTGATTAATGCTCTCATTAAACTATCCCTTGTTGTACGATATTTATTTTTGGGATTATACAAAAAAAATAGTTATGAGTTGCTTTTACTATATACTTTAAATCCCATCAATATTTGCATTATTATCCATAATCATTGTAATCTCTGCCAATCCATTGTTTTCACTCCCTGTTGTCAATGTATTATTATCCACTGGTGTATTTGTAGCTTCTGTGTCGATAACACTATTTGTATCTGTATCTAAAGAACTTGTATCATTTTCAACACCTGCAATTGTAAGTTCATTATCTTCATCTGTCATAATAAAATTCATTATTATCAAGTACTGAGGTAATTTGATTTTCTATATCAATTGACCATGTCCCATCATCTTGAACTTCTGTTATACCTACAGCTTCTTCACTCGCATTATATACAGTTATTGAGCTTCCCACTTCAGCACCAGTTCCTGTCATAGTGATAGAATTAAAAAGATCTTGATGTTCAACTATACTCGTAATAGACAATTGATCCATATCTATGCTTGTATCTATAGTTACACTTTGTATCGTTGACGAACTATTACCAAGCCCATCTGTTGCTGTGATATTTAGATCTTGAGTCCCCTCATCTAATGTACTAGTAGTAATAGAATACATTCCATTTTCATCAGCTATTCCTCTTCCAACTTCATTATTATTCGCATCTCTAATCACTACTGTTGCATTTGATTCTGTAAGACCACTTATTGTTGGTGTATTATCTGCTGTTATATCATCTGTATTTGTCCCTACTGTTTGAGCACCAAATGTATCACTTGTATCTACTATATCAGCTGTTGGAGCTAATTCCAATCCATCAGAAGCAACAGTCATATTTACAGTTGCTGTATCTGTGGCTCCATGTTCATCTGTGATTGTATATTCAAAACTTGAAGGACCATTATAATTTTCATCAGGTGTAAACACAACATCACCATCACTATTCAAGCTAACAGTTCCATGAGTATCATCCGTAGCAGCTACATTTGTAATACTAAATGTATCCCCATCACTATCCGTATCATTTGACAATAATTGATCCGCACTAATAACAGAAACACTATCTTCAGAAATTGTACTTTCTACTTCTGATCCTGTTTCATATTTCACTTGATCTATAGTAGCACCCTCATCAAAGGTTTCAGCTCCCACATCATAGATACCATCTTTAAATACTAAAAATTCTGTAGCATCACTACCCAACGCTGTAACTACATCTAAATCATCTCTATTTGCAAATGTATCTTCAACTTCGATAGCATTACTAGTCGTAGTAGAAGCTGTAATATTATATTCACCAAAATTCCCTTGATACACCGCATAATCTGTACCAGCACCACATAGTTGCCATAATCTAATCCTAGTCATATATTTTTATATATTGTAGGATAATTAATATCATTTTCATAGGTACTTTAGTATAAATTTTAAAAGTTATACTGAAGTATAACAAAAAGTGATTATTTAGATATTATATTCTGTTATAGAGTTTTAATTGTTTATCTTTTTATCTAAATAATGATATTATATTTAGTAGAATATAACTCATTAGGACTATATGTGAAAGAAAAAAAAGAATTATCAAATAAGTTATAAAGTTTTTTACCTTTAAAAAGTATATATGCAATTCTTTTTGCCATCATTGTTACTTTGATAATATATGGATTAAATAGTATATTTGTCAAAATTACGAATGATTATAAGTTTTCTGTTTACAATCAAACAAGCAATACTATTATTAGAAGAAAAGATTAATAGCTCTTTTTTATTAGCTTCTTCTTTGTCAAAAAGTACAGAGATAAAAAACTTTCTTCAAAATAAAAATACCAAATTACATTTAAATACAATTATAGAAAATTTAGATAGTAAAAGTGAATATACAAACCTTTGGATTGATATTGTTTCAAAAGATGGAATAAGTTTAAGAAAAAGTTGGAGTAAAACCAATGGTGAGAATTCGCTTATAAACAATAAAAATTTTCAATTTATTTTAAAAGATCGTAAGCCATCTGCTTCGGTTATTGCAAATGAATATGGATTATTTGTTTCAAATGCGATGCCATTGTATAATAAAGATGAATTTGTTGGTTTTCTTTTGGTGCATATACAGTTAGATACTTTATTAGCCAAATTTGAAAAACGAGGGTATCAATCTGTCGCACTTTTAAATAAAGAAAATTCTGCTAATATTATACAAAATATATCCTATTCAAAGCAGTTTCTTGATCATATTTATATTATTAATAAACATGCAGATAGTTATCTTGTAAAACTTATAAAACAAAAGGGGGTAGAGACTCACTTTTTGAACCATTGGCATAACAACTTTATCGTTGAAAATGCGAGTGGGTATATCGTGTCAAAATTGATACTCAAAGATATAGAAGGGATTGAGATTGCGAATGTTTTTATATTTAAGCATATTGATGATATAGAATTAAGCAATATTCGTATTATTCAAGAAGCACATATTGCAACAACTTCATTGATCATCTTACTCATAGTTTTTTTACTCTATGTTATCTATACTCTTTCAAAACAAAGAAAAATAAACAAAGAAAATCGTTTACTAATACTTGAAAATGATAAATTATTAAGCAAAACAAATGAAATGGATTTTCAGGGAGTGTTCATCAATCTGTGTCAGCCATCTAGTAATTCCTAAAATTATATCATAAATTTAATGTTTTATCTAGTCTTCCCTCAAAATAAATCGAGAGTTGAGAAATTGTTAAGCTCCAATT